>ULYD01010754.1_pt1 | contig 53545 bp, 46 predicted proteins | sample 1961831 | NCBI WGS metagenome assembly ULYD01 (sample SAMEA4835854, study PRJEB28245) | human gut metagenome | biome: gut microbiome; material: fecal sample | place: Denmark | collected 2008 | reverse complement strand
GAGACTGCTGGACTCGAACCAGTGACCTCCTGCGTGTGAAGCATCGGCGGCAAAAAACCACAATCCGTTGTGGCATAAGGGATAGAACGTCCTTTCTGCCAAAAAATTTGCAACAAATTCCGCAAAACGTGCTGTGAGCACTTGTTAAACTATGGTAAATTACCGCAAAAAACGCCTTGTGATACGCCCCTTAAATCGGAATAAATACAGGAGGAAAAGTGATGATTATTGCCATTACAAATTCCAAGGGTGGCGTTGGAAAAACGACGACGGCCTTGAACCTTGGCGCCGCGCTGACCGCCGAAGGGCAGAAAGTCCTGCTCATTGACAACGACCCGCAGGGCAATCTGACTGCGGCACTGGGATATACCGCTGGCGAGATGAAGCACACACTGGCTTCTCTGCTGCTGGCCGCCATCGACTATCCGGAGGACATTGCGCAGCATCTGCAAAAGGCCATCCTACATAGCGATACCGGCATGGACATTATTCCCGCCAATCGCAGACTTGCAGATGCCGCGGCCCGGCTGCAAATCATGCAGCTATCTCAGTATCAGCCCTACGGCGATAGCAGCCGCAGCTGCGAAGCAATGCTCAAGCATATCACAGACGCCTTGCGCGACACCTATCGCTATATCATCATCGACTGCGGACTGAAGCACGAACTGCTGACGGTCAATGCACTGACCGCCGCAGATTACTGCATCATTCCCGTGCAGGCTCACTATCTTGCCAGCGAGGGTATCCCCGATGTGCTGGAACTGGTACGCACGGTGCAGGCCCACTTCAATCCCTCGCTGAAAATCGCCGGTATCCTGCTGACCATGTATCAATCCCGACCGCAACTTTGCCAAAGCGTCCGGGCAACAGTCGGCGAAGTCTACGGCGAGGCGTTTCATGTGTTTGAGCGCCCCATTGAGCAGACCATCAAGGTGGCGGAATGCCCTGCCGCCGGTATGAGCATTCTGGACTACGCGCCGAAGAACCCCGCCGCGGAGTCCTACCGCAGTCTGGCGCGGGAGGTGTTGTCGCTTGGCTAAAAGCAGCAACATGAAAGACCTGCTGAAGCAGCGCATGAGCGCTGCCCAGCAGGTCTCTGAAATGGAGATCGGCAACCGAGCTTATGAAAGTCTTATCGATCCGCTTCCCGTGGCAGCTTCTACGATCCGCGAGCTTCCGGTAGTCAAGCTACGTCCCTTTTTTACCACCGATATCGGATTTCACCCGTATCCCCCGGAAAAACTGCGGGCGTTTTCCCAGCAGCTTCTTGAGCAAGGCTTGCTGGAGCGCATTATCGTCAGGAGTATTCCCGACAGTGATGAATATGAGATTCTGGCCGGACACAATCGCACCGCCGCATGGCGCATGGCCGGGCATGACACAATTCCCGCTGAGGTGGTTGTGGCCAACGATGCCCGCGCCATTATTATCGCCACAGCCACCAATTTGCTGCGGCGGCAGGAACTGACCATCATTGAACGCGGCAAAGCATATAAAGCTATGCTGGATGCTAAAAACCGAAACGGGCAGCGTAATGCGGCACCAGAAACCTTTGGCGAAAATCGCCAAAGGTACAATGCCCGTGAAATCGTAGCGGATTTCTTTGGTGTTACAGAATATGAGATCCGCAAGGCTGTCAAGCTGGCCGGACTGATCCCGCCTCTGGCTGACGTTCTGGAAAACGATCCCCGGTGCTTGCCGTTGAGCTGCGCGGATATGATTGCCGACTACGATGAAGCCTCACAGGAGGCGTTTGTGGAGATGTGCCGCATTGAAGGGTATCGGCTGAACAAGGCCACCCTGAACCACATTACGCAGAAATGCCCGCCGCCTACTGCGGATAAGCAGGTCATCTACGCTGCTTGGCGGGAAGCCCGCACCGCCGCGGATAAGAAGCGTTCCGCACCATCCAAGAAGATCACCTTTGACCGCAGGAAGTTTGCACCATATTTAGAGCAGATCGGCAGCGAGGCGGAATTGGAGGAGATGTTTCTGGAGTTTCTGAAGGAAACGGCACATAAGCGTGCAACGCCCTCCAGATAAAAGCAGTTCTGGTAGCTTGGGTGATATCTCCTAAGTTACCGTCAGTTTCTTTGATAGCATTCCCCAGTCGTTCCACACATTAAATATCAATTATTATAAAAGGCTCGATACCGCAAGGTATCGGGCCTTCTCTATTACACACCAAGGAGGATCAGCATGCACGCACAACGAATGCCGCCGCATATTACCACCCCCTTTGATGATTCCGCCGCCATGCGGCTGCGGCGGATGGGGCTGCTCACACCGGATGGAACGCCGGATGAGAGCATTATCCGACCGCTGGCCTATGTCAGCGCCGGTCTCTATTACGACCTGCTCTGTGACTCCGTAGAGAGCCATGAGAGCGCGTCCGGCGTCTGCCAGCACATCATCAGCGAGGAAGGAGAAAACCGACCCCGCCAAGCACTGCTGGCACTATCCATGTCCTATGACGCCATGCGCCGCGGTCTGCCTGACCCCATCTGGTGGCTGTCAGGCAGCAAGGACATCCTCCCCATTTTCATGCGTGCCTTTGCCGCGCATTTATCAGATATCCTGCAAGAAAACGAACCATCTGCCACTATGGAGGAAACTGAATGAACATGAAAACCGCATACAAGGTCTATCTCTTTTGCTGTGTCCTGTTTTTGACAGGGCTTTTTTTATTGGTTCCCGTCTACGCCGTGGAGGATATGTGGACAGCGGCCAGCCGGATCATCAAGGACATCTATACCCACATCGCCTCGGTCAGCACAGTGCTGGCAGGTCTTATGACCGCCATCGCCGTGATTGGCGCAAAGATGTCCAACACCCAGCAGAAGTCGGATCAGGCATGGGACTGGCTGAAGCGCATCTGGCTGGCGTGGGCCATCATCAACGGCATCGGCGCATTTATCGCCTATGTTGTCCCGCTGTTTCAGGGACTTGCCACACTGGAGCCGTGAAATATCACATTCCTCGAATGGGAGGGGTGACCGACTATGCTTGAGCTGCTCTTTCGGGGCTTTTTTGAATGGATATACGGGCTGATATTAGAGTGTTGGGAATACTTTTCCTCGGTGCTCTTTGACCTGATGAGCCTCGACTTTGCCTATCTGGAAACATACATGCCTATCATCACGACCATCCGGCAGATCATGCTGGGCGTAGGCTGGGCGCTGCTGCTGGGCAATCTGGTGTTTCAGGCAACCCGCAGCATGATGGCCGGTGTAGGCTTCGAGGCCGATGACCCCAAGCTGCTGTTCACCCGCACCTTTGTCTTTTCTTTCTTGCTGGTGGCCAGTCCGCAAATCTGCGACATCTGCCTGAATATGACCTCGGTTATCATCGACATGGTGCAGATGCCGGACGCCGCGGCCATCAAGCTGCCGGATGAAGGATTTTTCGTTGATCTGACCGCTTCGTGGCTGCTGGTAATCGTTTTCGGTCTCATCGTCATGTTTCAGACCTGTAAACTGTTTTTTGAGATGGCGGAGAGGTATTTCATTCTGGCGGTGCTGACCATTACGGCACCGCTGGCCTTTGGCGTAGGCGGCAGCCGCAGCACTTCGGACATTTTCTCCGGCTGGTGCCGGATGTATGGCTCCATGTGTCTGCTGATGGTGATGAACGTGGTGTTCGTCAAAATGCTGCTGTCGATCCTGTCCTTCCGCCCCAGTGGGATAGCGGTACTACCATGGATCGTGATGGTGCTTACCGTAGTCAAGGTAGCCAAGAAGAGCGATGCCATCATCACGCGGATCGGGCTGAACCCCGCCATCACCGGCGACTCTCTGGGGCGTACCTTCCCCGGTGTGCTGACCTATACGGTGGCGCGAACGATGGCCTCCCGTGTTGTGCAGACCGCAGGCAAGAACACTGCCGCAGGAAAAACCGGCGCACAGACGCAGAACACTTCCGGCAGCAAGCCCGCCAGCGGCGGACGCTATTATGGCGGCGTCAATACGGTCAACACCTTTGCCGACAGCAGGCGTTCCGAGCAGCAGTCCGGCAGCTCGCCGCGTCAGACTGAGCCGCGGGCATCCGGTGCGGAACCGACAGCACAGCCGGCGTCCGCAGCGGCAGACCGCAGCTTTGTTATGCCCGGTACGCGCCGCCCTGTGAGTCACGTCCCCGGCGAGCAGAAGATCGCCCCCTCCGATACCGCAGGAAAAGCGGGCCATACCGTCAGCCGCAGCAGCCATGTGCAGGCGGGTGCGCAGCAGCATACCGCTTCTGCCGCCCGGCAACATACGGCTACCTCTGCTTTTGAGAGCCGATACAGCAGGAATACTGACCCCGCCCGTCCCACCGTGGCGGGAAAAACCGCACGTCCGGCCCCCGCGTCTGCCAATGCTCCAACCAAGGCGCCGCGCTCCAGCACGATACCGCAGGAACGGAGTGCCGCCCGCACTACATCGGTCACAGGTCAGCGCAGTGGAGTTCGTCCCGATACCGCAGGAATGAGCCACAGCACCCGCAGGCCAACCGTCAGCCCCACGAAGAATACCCAAGGTACGCCCAAGCAGACGCCGCATATCCCTACGCAGGTGAAACAGCCCACCGTATCGGGCCGCTCTGTCCCGAAGGACGCCAAGAGCAGCAAGCGGACCGACAAGAAAAAGGACGATGACCATGGAGGATAAGCAGCGTCAGCACAGCGGCATCGAGACGGCAAGGCGCATTGTCAGTGCCGCGAGGATCGCCAAGGCAGCCGCAGCGGGCGGCGTCCACGGCGCCGCCGTGGCTGCGGCAAAGGAGGCTGCGCCGTTTCTCGCCAAGCTGGCAATTTGGGCACTGGCGGCGTTGATCGCGCTGCCTATGCTGATCTTTGCCTATCTCCCCAATATCTTTTTTGGCTTTGCCTCCTCCGGGACGGCACCCGTTACCCGCATGACGGGACAAGCCATGACGTTGGGCGGGTTCTATATGGATCTGGAGGACTTTGAGAACACGCAAATTGACGCCATCGTGACAAGCCTTATCCAGCAATATGAAGAGGAGGGTATAGAGATCGACGGGGTGGAGATCAACAGCGACTTTGATGAGGACGACCTGCGCCGGTTCATCGCTATCAGCTCCGTGGCCTATCAGCAGGACTTGGAGGTAATGACCACGGAGGCCGTGCTGTCACTGGCAACCTCCCGGCTCCGCTATGAGCCGACGCTGAACATCTTCGAGTTCGGCGGTCTGCTCAAGCGGACGCTGGTCATCAAAATTGACCACCTTGACCCGGAGGCATTTATGGATCAGCTCTCCTTTGAGGAAGATGCCCGCACATGGGCGGGTGCGCTGTATGAGGTGTTGACCGAGAGCAATGCGCTGGAGGAATACGCGGAATACTACGCGCCATACCGCCCCAATTACAGCGGCGACACCGGCTATACCGGAGACTATGAGCATGGCGGCAGCTACGGCGACACCATCGACACGTCCGGTTTTGTCAGCCCCTCCACCAAGAATAACGTAGACCTTGCCGCCTACGCTATGCAGGCGTGGGAAAACAACTGGGGCTATTGCTGGGGTACCTATGGAAATGTCCTGACAGAAGCTCTGTTCAACTATAAGCTCCAGCAGTATCCGGAGGGCGTCGGGAAATATGAGGACTTTATCCGCGCCAACTGGCTGGGCCGCCGCACAGCAGACTGCATCGGACTCATCAAAGGCTATGGGTGGCTTGATGCCGCCAGCGGCTCCATCAACTACGGCACGAACGGAATGCCCGATGTCGGCGCTGACCAGATGTACGCCAATGCCCAGAAGGCCGGTATGGCGGGAACAATGGACACCATGCCGGAGCTTGTAGGTATCGCTCTATGGAAACAGGGGCATATCGGTGTCTATGTAGGCAATGGCTACGCGGTGGAGGCCATGGGTACCAAGTACGGCGTGGTACGGACGGAGGTCGCCGGACGCGGCTGGCAGGGCTGGTGCCGCATCCCCTACATCGAATACAGGGAGGCCGGATAATGTACGATCCCACCCGTCTGCGCGTTCTGCGCATCAAATATAAGATCACACTGAACGCTCTTGCCGGACGCATGAACATCAGCAACCAGCATCTCAGCCGCATGGAGCTGACGGATATTCCGCCCACCGAGTACCACGAGCGTCTGCTCTGTCTCGGTATGGAGCGGCTGCTGGCGGAATGGAACGATGCGCCGGAAGAATTAAAGCAAGAATATCAAACCTATAAAGGGCGGCTTTTGCAGCCCGCAAAGGAGGTCGAGGATGAACACTGATACCTACTATATCCCAGTCAACTTTACCAATGCCGGACGGATTCTGGGCCTGTTTGAGATCCGCAATCTCATCGAGGCCCTTCTTTTATGCCTGCCGGCGCTGTATGTGTGCCTGACATATCTGCCCTTCTCCCTGACGCCGAAGATCATCGTGACCGTTTCGCTGGTCGTCCCCATCGGCGGCTTCGGGCTGATGGGCGTCAGCGACGACAGTCTGACACGATGGCTGAAGGGCTGGTGGGCATGGCACTGCCGCAGGCGCATGATGTTTTTCAGAGGAGTGGTAACGGCATGAGTATCAAAAAAGCACTATTTGGCGGCGGTGTGGAGACCAGAGCCACCGCCAGCTATCAGGGCAGCATTCAGGATTGGCTGCCCGTCAAGAATATCATCGGCGGCGTGGTTATCACAAAGGACAATCGCTTTATCAAGATCCTTGAGATCGTACCGGTGAACATCTACCTGAAGTCCGCCGAGGATCGGCAGGCCATTGTGGAAGCCTTTGCCGCATATCTGAAGATCGCGCCGGATCACATGCAGTTTGAGGCACGGACGCTGCCTGCCGACATATCACGCTACGTTGAGCGGATGCAGGAGTACGCAAAGAACGAGGACAACGCCTATTGCCGTGACATGATCCAGGACAACATTCAGGACATCGGCATGGGTGTGGCCAGCAATGCCTTGCAGCACCGGTTCTTCATGGTATTCCAGTATGAATCGCAGATGCGGGCGTCCCCCAACACCGTACAGGGCATTATCCAGCGGCTCAATGAGGAGGCTGACACCGCCCGCCGCTATCTGGATCTGTGCGAGCTGGAGGTGCAGGAGCCGCGCTATGCGGATGACTTTGCGCTGGAGCTGCTCTATGAGATCATCAACAAGCGCACCAGCCAGCGCGTCAAGCTGCCGGAGGGCGTGTTTGATATGACCACGGCGGTGCATGGCGTATATGAGGCGCAGACACAATGAAAGGGCATCGCAGCAGCGATGCCCTTTCCCGTCAAATTAGCCTTAGTCCTTTAAGCAGCCAATCGGAATGATCTTCACCCCATCAGGCCGGGTATACGCGATTTCTCCGCCTGTAATGACCATTAACAAATCTGGTTCCCGCAGGCTGGTCGTGCCGCTTTCAATGGCTTGATGGATCAAATTCTTGATTTCAAGCAGATGCTGAGCGCCTTCTTCAATCTCACGGCTGCCCAGCTTAAATTCTATCAGCGCGTACCTTCCATCAGAAAGATGCAATACACAGTCTGCCTCCAAATCAAGCCGGTCATGATAATAAGATACCTTTCCACCTAAAGCTGAGGAATAGACCTTCAGATCTCGGATGGCAAGACACTCGAAGATAAAGCCGAAGGTCTTTAGATCCTGCTCCAGATACTCGGGGGTAAGCCCCATAGCGGCTACGGCAATGGACGGATCTGTAAAACCTCGTTTCTTACCGGATCGTATTACTGTTGCCGAGCGGATAGCTGGACACCACGCATCAATGTCCTCTATCACAAAAAGGCGCTCCAACGCGTTCAGATACGAATCCAATGTGGGGGCAGTTATACCGTCCGCATTGGCGGACACGTCCTTCAGGATATTGGTTTTCTTCGCCAATGTGGAGATATTCCGTGCATAGGAACGTAGAATCAGGCTGGTCCAGACGGGATTTCGTTGTACGCCATCCACTGTGGAAACATCAGACTCACAAATATTTGTGATATATTCCCGTGCAGTCAAAAGCTGAGCCTCTTGGCTCTTTCTGCGCAATGTTGCTGGCCATCCTCCTCGGCATGCGGCAAAAATCAACTGCTCGATAGAGAGCGGACTTGTGACCCCATCAATATCCGCATCTGGCTGGTCAAACAACGTTTTCAGCGAAATCTGTCCATTGGATTCGCCAGACTCGTACAGGCTCATGGGATACATTTTCAGGCGGGCGATTCGTCCTGTCCCCGTGTGCATGATCTTCTTATCATCCACGGAGGTGGAGCCCGTCAGAATAAACAGGCCTTCTTCCTGCCGGATGTCTACCGCAGTTCGCACAGCGTCCCAAAGGACGGGGGCAATCTGCCACTCGTCAATCAGTCTCGGGTTATCACCCTTAAGAAGCAACGAAGGTTTCGCCTCAGCAGTCGCAAGATAGGCTGCCTTTTTGTCTGGGTCTTGCATCCGCAGAATACTCTTCGCCTGCTGCTGACCCGTTGTCGTTTTTCCGCACCACTTGGGGCCGACAATCAAAGTTGCGCCAAATGCCTCTAACCTCAAGGCCAGTTCACGGTCTACGATTCGTGGCAAGTATTGCTGCATAACGCTGCACCTCCTGTTCTTCTATAGTATACGCAAAAATTCTATTTACGTCAATCTCGTTTTGTGTTTTTGAAGGATTTTGTTTTATGTTTTTGATGTGTTTCATTTTATGTTTTTGAAATGGACTGCATCAGCCACACCATCTATCATAGGAGTATCACCAATGAAAAAGCAAAAGAAACCCGTACCACCGGCAGAAGCCGAGCCTGTTATCAAGAAGCAGCCGCTTTTGAAACGGCTGCTGTTCGGTCCGGAAAGGCCGGATCTCTCCGAGCTGGAAGCCGGCTCTACCACCATTCTGGACATTCTCTCCCCCACTGCCATTGATACGAAAAGCCGTGACTACATTGTAGTGGACGGCGTTTTTCATGCCTATCTCTACATCACCGGCTATGGCTACAGCACCACAGTCGGCTCCTGCTGGCTTGCGCCGCTGGTGGAGGCGGGCGAGGGCGTCAATGTCAGCTTCAGCTTTACTCGTCAGAACCGGGAAAAGATCCTCTCCAAAATTGCACAGACCACCATGCTCAACCGCAGCCGGATGCGGGATGTGGGAGATACCCGTCAGGACTATGAGGAACTGGACAGTGCCATCACCTCCGGTCTCTACCTGAAGGACGTCATGAACCGGCAGGGTGAGGACTTCTACTATATGCACACCCTCATTGAAGTAGTGGCAGATGATCCGGATACGCTGGAGCAGCGTGTCACCGCCGTGGAGAAGCTATGTGTATCGGTGGACATGATCGCCCGCCGCTGCGATTACGCCAATGAACAAGGCTTCCTCTCCACACTGCCGCTGGTCACACTGGATGCCGACATTGAGCGTAAGAGCCGCCGCAATGCGCTGACTACCGGCGTAGCCGCGGCTTTCCCCTTTGTGTCCTATGAGCACAGCGATCGCAACGGCATCTTTCTGGGGCTGAATCTCTACAACAAGTCCCCAGTGTTCCTCGACCCTTACGACGACTACAAATACACCAACGGCAACTGGTGGATCGGCGGCAACTCCGGCGCCGGCAAGAGCGTAACGCTCCAATGCCTGGCCGGACGCCTGCGGGAGCAGGGAAAGCGCGTGGTGTGCGTCATTCCCAAGAAAGGCCACGAGTTCCGCCCCAACTGCGAGCAGCTGGGCGGCCTGTACCTACGTTTGTCACCCTCTTCGCGGGATTGCCCCAACATCATGGCTATCCGCCGCAAGACACTGGACGCCTATGCCGGAATACAAGAGCTGGCGGCGCGGGACGACTCCGTGCTGGCGGATAAGATCTCCCGGCTCATCATCTGGTACTCCCTGCAAAAGAAGGATCTCACGGAGGAAGACAAGAACTATCTGGACGCCTCACTGGTAGAGTGCTATGACCGCTATGGGATCACCTTTGACAACGCCTCCGTGGTGGATGAAAACGGAGCATTCAAGGAAATGCCCATTATTCCCGATTGGTACAACGTTCTGCTGGAAAAGGCGGAAACCAAGCATCTGGCAGTGGTGCTGACCCGCTATGTGACCGGCTCTGCCGCCGCCATGGGCCGCCGCAATCACATCAGCATCGACAACAAGTATATCGTGTTGGACACCTCCGGTATGCCGGACGATCTGATTCTGCCCGGTATCTATTGGGCCATCGACGTGGCCAACGACATCATCATGAACGCAGGCGGCGAGCTGTCCGCCCTGATTGCGGATGAGCTGTGGAGTCTGGTAGGCGCCGGTTCCAATCCGCTGGCCGCTGCCTATGTGCAGGAGATGGTCAAGACCATCCGCGGACTTGGCGGTATTGCCATCACCTCTACGCAGGGTATGCAGGACTTATTCAGTCTGGAGGGTGGTAAATACGGCAAGGGCATTCTGGACTCCAGCCGCATCAAATTTGTTATGCAGATGGAGGAGCAGGAGGCCCGTCTTATCCAGCAGATCCTCAACCTCTCGGAAGAGGAAGTGCGGCAGATTACACGCTTCCGGCGCGGCGAGGGCTTGCTGTGCATCGGGTATAACCACGTCCCCGTGGCTTTCCATGTTACGAAAAAGGAATATGACGCCATTACCACATCGCCCACCGACCGGCAGGCCCGGAAGAAAGGAAGTAAATGAGCAAACAAACTGATTTACAGGAGATCCAGCGTCTGACGGAAGACGCCGCCGTAGACGCCCGCAAGCTGCTGATCCAAGCGGACAATCTACAGCCCGGCACCTTCCAGAAAATGCTGGAGGAGTTATGCGGCAGCTTTGAGGATACTGCCTTGCAGCTTCGCCGCCTCTGCGAACAGCAGAGTCCCGGCACAGGCGGGTATAAACGGGGCCGCGCCCTCCGTCCGCTGGAGGTGGTGGGCAGCGTGGAACGTATCGGCATCGACTGGCTTCATATCCGCATCAATACTCTGCTGCCCCACTGCCGGTTTCAGCCGCCCACATGGCTGACAGAAACCTTGGTGGAGCTGCTGGATGCCTATGAAGCCTGCGGTGGGCAGCTCCCTCACTTCAATAGCGCACTGCTGGTGATCGAGGAATACAGCGATGTGGATGGCCGCCACATCTTCGATCAGGACAACAAGGGCTGGAAAGCGGTCAGCAACGCCATCAAGGGCAGGGTGATCCCCGACGACGATCAGTATACGCTGTCGGTAGCTCTGCTCTCTACGCGGAGCTGCCAGAATGTGTGTCACATCACCGTACTGGATATGAAGGATGCACCGGATTTCTTCTCCGCACGGACGGGAGATTACAGCGTTACGGGGCTATATTGAGGCGGAAATACCCAACAGGTTTTCCACCAAAACGGGTCAAGGTGCTGTGCTTCCTCGGAAAGCAAAATCTGTTGGGTATATACGCCCCGCAAAGCCTCTTGCCGACAAGCTTTTCCGCGCTCCTGTGCCTGCCCGCAGCGGCGGAAAAACTGCCTTCTACGGGGAGCCAACAGATTTGATGCGAGAAAGGCGCCGAAAGTGACCTTACACCGGCACGGTGTAAGGGTGCTTTCGGCGTTCACAGGAACGAGGGTGCGAATGGTTTTTTGTGTGCGTGAGATCGAGGCGCTGCGGCTGCTGGGATGGTGCCAATATATCCGACCCGCACAGCTGCTGCGGGTCGTCAGCGAGACAGAGCTATCGAATCTGCTGGCGATGAAGCTCATCAAATACCACGGCAAAAGCGAGGCTCTGATCCTTACCGCAGAGGGGCGTCGGCTGCTGGCGGGAACCATATGGCTGCCGGATACGCCGAGAACGTACCATGCGGATGCCGTTGTGCGGCGGCTGCGGCTTGCTTCTCTGCTGCTGACAGCCTACCAGTCCGGTATCAACGTCTATGCCACGCAGCCGGATGAGCTGGCGGAGGGAAACGCCCTGTTTCTCACCTCTGCTGGTCGCGGCCGTGGTCGTAACCCATGGGGCAGCACCCGCACGGCGGCGCTGCTCCACGTTGGGGATCTGCTCTGCGCTGCACACTATGTTTGCCCAGACATTGGATGCCTTTGCCCCATGGATGAGCTGTCCGCCTTTCAGAACAATACAGCAAAATTGCCCGGAACACGCGGCTTCCTTTTTTGCGGCGAAAGCTATTCGGATATGCTTACCGAGCTGGATAAGCCCACACCAGGAGAGGAAAGCAAGCTCATGACCTACGGCGCCGCTGCCCACTGGTTCCAGCAGCCGGTTTATCTTCTGCCCTGCGACGATACCGGTGTGACACAGCTTCAGATCATGGCTCAGCCGGATTACCGGCATAGACTGACCCGCTTGGCTCTGAAAGGCCATTACCGCTCTCCACCGCCTGACCGACCTTGCTGGGACGCGCTGTTTCAGGGGCAGCCCTTCGTACTGGCGGCTGACATGGAGCTGCGCCGTGTGGACGCCGCCTATACGCTGGCACGGGAGCAGGGCTATTCGCAGCTCGTATTGGCCGCTCTGCCGCAGCAGGTAGCAGAAGTATGGGGCCCGCACTACAGGGATACCGGAAAAGCGCGGGTCTTTACCATGACCGAGGACGCCATCACGCAGCTGCTGGGTAAAACGCCGAAGCCCTACCGTCCCCCGGATACCCCTTATGTCACAGAAAAAGGAGAGATGATCCATGCCCCGCCTATCAAAGCTGCTGGAAAAGCTGGAGGATACTGTTGAAGCCCGCTGGGGCGTATGGTTCCAGCGGCACAAGAAAAAGCTGCCCCTCTACATTCCCGTCGGACTGGTGTGCTGGTATTTTTATGGAATGCTCCTGAACTCCATGCGTCTCGGCATTGACGCCGTCTTTCATAACACGGGGCAGGATGTGACCGCCATCTGGATATTCGATCCGATCCGCAACTGGCTGGCGATATTCTCCGGGTTCGGGCTGAAGGCCACCGCGTTCTTCGTGCTGATGTTCTGTCTTGTGACCAAGCGTGGATATCTCTGGTTTTCCGGATATAAGTATACGCGAGACCCACGGGGCTTTGATATTCTTCCGGACGGGACGCACGGCTCCTCCGGCTTTCTCACCAAGCGGGAGATGGAAGCCTTTCTGGAGATCGGCCCCATACAAAGCGTCTCCGGGATGCTGCTGGGCAAGATCAAGGAGCGGCCGAAAGACCCGGACAAATACGCCGCCTATGTAGCTCATCGCATGGTACCCGGTGAGAACAACAATCTTCTCTGCATCGGTGCGCCGGGTAGTTGGAAGACCCGCGGCCTGATCCTGCCTTTTCTGATGGGCTGCGCCCAGCGAAAGGAGTCCGTATTCTGTGTCGATCCGAAGGGCGAGCTGTTCGAGCAGCTTTCCCCTTACTTCCGGGAAAACGGCCATTACGTCAAAGCAGTCAACTTTCTGGACATGGCGCACTCGGATGGCTGGAACTGTCTCTATGGGCTGGACACGGAAACGGATCTGGTGCAGACGGTGGCCAACACCATTATCCAGAACACCTCCAGTCCCAAGGAGGCCGATGACTTCTGGAGCCGTGCGGAGCTGAATCTCCTGATGGCTCTGATCCACTACGTCTGCAATCTGCGGGATGAAAAGGGTGATCTGCTGCCCATCGAACAACGAGGATTAGGCGACGTGTATCAGATCCTTGCTACCATGAGCGTCAATGAGTTGAACCGCACGCTGGCGTCGCTGCCGCCCGATCACCCCGCCAAGGGCCATCATGGATTGTTCCTGAAAGCCCGCGAAAATCTCTGGGGCAATATCATCACCGGCCTTGGCAACCGGCTTGCCATCTTCCAGAATAAGCTGGTGGACACCATCACCCGCAACCACGATGTAGACCTCGTACTGCCGGGGCAGCGACCCTGCGCGTATTTCATCATCATTTCCGCGCAGGACAGCGCCTACCGGTTTCTCAGTTCGTTGTTTTTCTCCTTGGCCATGCCGCAGCTTTCCAACTACGCGCGGCTCCACTGTAAGGGCGGGCGGCTGCCGGTACTGGTAAACTTCTGCCTGGACGAATACTGCAACATCGGCTACATGGAGGGCATTGCCGACGCGCTGAACAGCGTGCGCGGCTTCAACATTGCGTGTCAGGTGGTGGTGCAGAGCCTCAGCCAGTGGCAGCAGCGATACCCTGGCAAGGAATGGGAAAATCAGCTCAACACCTTTAACCAGACCATCTATATGGGCTGCAACGACCTGACCTCCGCCAAGTACATCTCGGAAAAGTGCGGCAAGGTCACTATTGCTGTTACCAATAACCAGATGCCCATGCAGCCCCTGTTCTCACCCATCTATAACAGCACCCGCCCCTATTCCAAGACCCGCAGTAATATCCAGCGGGACTTGATGCAGCCGGATGAGGTGCTGCGCTTAGATCAGCAAAAGTGCTTGGCGCTGTTTCAGGGCCACCGGCCCGCGCTGCTTTATAAGCTGACGCCGGAAGAATTACCGGACTTCGCCGGACTTACGACCTGCCGCGTGGTGGACTATATCCCCGCATGGAAGCAAAAAGCGCAGGAGACACCGACCACCGCGCCTCGGAAGGAAGAAAAGGCTTCTGCCGAAGAACGGACACCTGCCCCACAGGCAGAGCCGCCGATCTCTATGGCAGAGGACGATGATTTTACCTATGAGGTAGATGGCAACGATCTCGGCATGGTGGAGCTGAAGCCCGCGCCACGAAAACAGGCGGAATAACAAAACGATATGAGGAGGGGCCGGTATGAAAGCCGCAAAACTGAACCAGCGCCCTGCGTTTGCGCTTATGAAGCAAACGGATATACAGAGCGTCCATCATCTGCAAATGCCGCGATGGTTATTTTCCGACCAACGGTACGCGGAAATGAGCCTGGACGCCAAGGTGGCCTACACCTTCCTGTTGAACCGATTTCAGCTCTCCCGCAGGAATGGTTGGGTCAATGACAATGGCGAGGTCTTTGTGATCTTCCCCCGCAAAGCTTTGGCACGGGAGCTGCGTATCTGTGAGCAGCGGGTGTCCGCCGCGTTCCGTAAGCTGGCGGAGCTTCACCTGATCTGGGAAAAACGCTGCGGACGGGGCGACGCCAACCAGATCTATCTCGCCTGCGTACAGCCCATAGATGATCCGGATTACCAGTGCGCGCCATTTATGGAGCCGGAGGAATGCGGCACAAGAACCTCCGATATTGCGGCTCTGGATCCCCCAGAACCGCAGGATAGGCGGTTCAAGAACGGCGAAAACAGCAGTTCAAGAACCGCAGACACTGCGCCTACAGAACCGCAGGATCTGCGGCCAAGTTATACTGATAAGAGGAAGAACGATGAGAGTTATATTGAAGTCAGTCCATCCGTTACGGAGGGACTGGACGAAGAAGAGCTTACCGGCATTCTGGATGCTTGTGAGCTCTCCTCTTTTGAGCCGGAGATGGCCCGTATCTTTGAAACGGCCATTGAGCGGCTTTTTTATTCGGACAGCTTTCGGGTAGGCAACGCCACCCTGCCGCAAAGCAGGGTGCGTCACAGGCTCCACGATCTGGACAACTTAACGCTGCGCGATACGGAGCAGCGGCTGCGGGCCAATCAGGAGCGCAATATCCGTAACTCGATCCAATACACCATGGCTGTCCTGTTCAACTGCATCACGGAAGGCGAAAGCGATCTAATCGTCGATCCCTATCTCAACAGCCTTGGCGGGCCATAGGAGGTGATATAGCCATGCTTTTGACCAACCAGCAAAAGTGCATCATGGAGATTTTGAGCAAGGTCGGCTGTATCCGGCGCGACCAGCTTCTCGCGCTGCTGTATGGCAAGTACCGGGAACGGGTAATGACCATGCGCCCGGAGCATCTGACACCCATGCTGCGGCAGCTCATCGGGATCTCTCACGCTGTCTGTGTGGAAGACGATGTGATACGTCTTATCACAAAAACGGCAAATCCGCTGCTTCTGGAGAGCATCGACGTGATGCTGGAGATCACAGGCGGGTGTCCGCTTCAATTCTCTATCCCCGCCAGTCTGCCCGCTCTGCTCTGTTTTCTCTACGGCGATGAGCTGACTGCGTACTATGTGGCAGCTTTGACCGCAGAACGCGAACCCTCTTTCCGCCGTATAGAGATCGGAGAAAAAGAGCGGCTCATCTGGCTTCCGGAACACTCCCTCGCCCTGCAAGGCAAGGAACTGCCGGTTCGCCAGATCATTGCACAGAAGCAAAAGGACGGTACACACCGTTTCTTTGCGAATAAAAACACGACATTCTAAAACGAGGAGGTAACCAAATGCCAAGAAAGAAGACCGTTCCGACCGAACCAATGTCTGATCCCCCTGTGGAGGTCACGGAATCCACAGTAGAAACGACACCCGACCCCGTGGAGCAGCTGCCTTCTGACATCCTGACTGGGAGTACTCCGCCCGGAGAGGGCTTGGAGATTCCGTCTGTGCCATCAGAAACTGACGCCGAAACCGAAATGGCCCCAACGGAAACATCTGAAGATGCAGAAGAACCGTCCTCCGATGATGCGGATATGACCGTAGACTTTGCGGAGGATCCCGCATCACAGGAAGGCTCTCCACCCGTTCCGGAAACCACCGCAGAAGTCGAAGAAGCTGTTTCGGAAGAAGACACCTCGCCACTCGTGGCCGAAGCTCCTCCCGCGGCGGAGCAGCAAGCGCCTGCACCGAAGCCAGAAATGAGTGACCGCGAGAAGTTCTTCCATCTGGATTTCCATAAGCTGGATCGCAATCTATCCGAGGAGGAACGTCGGGAATGGAACGCCATCTACGCGTCCTATCGCGGCGGCAGCCCGCTCAGCGGTACTGTGATCGGCGTGGATATGTTCTCGCTGAATGTACGCAGCCGCAGGACCGGCGAGGTGCGAAAACGGGAGCTGTCCTGCGCCATCGTCGTTCCGTACCGTGTACGTATCCTGATCCCCGAAACGGAAATGTGGTCAGGAGAGGGGCGGCCCGGAATGTCCCTGAATCATATCATGGGCGCGACGCTGTCCTTCAACATCATCAAGGTGGACAGGGAAAACGGCTTTGCGCTGGCTTCCCGTAAGTCGGCCATGAAAACGCGCCGTTCCTACTTTGCCCATCGGGCAGAGTTGAACGCACCCGGTACACGGCTGAAATGCCGTGTCATTGATGTTGGCCCCGTCCGCTGTACAGTGGAGTGCTATGGTCATGACATTCGGTTGACGCAGAAGGATCTCTGCTATATGTCCGTGTCAGACTTGCGCGCTGTCTACCGCCCCGGGCAGGAACTGGACTGCGTTGTGACGGACTATGATGCCGATGCGGATCGGCTCAGGATTTCCGTGAAGGCGGCGCTGTCCGATCCCTTTGAAGGGGCCGAGCGGCGTCACCCTGTCAACAGTCGGCGGCAGGCTGTGATCTCCGGCAAGTATGCCGGCGGTGTTTTTTGCAACCTGCCGGATGGCACTGTCTGCATGTGCTCCTATGCTTATCAGTATGAGGACAGCGACTTTGAGATCGGAGACGCCGTGATCCTGACGGTCAAGCGGTTTGACAGCAACAAGCGTCAGATGTATGGAAAGATTCTTTCCAAGTGGTAGTGTCAAAAGGATTGTCAAGCTTTTATTTTAAATGCTTATGCCGCCCAAAATAAAGTCTGTGGGCCTATTGATTTCCGGGGATAAGCATGATTAAAATAAAACCAACAGGAAAAGAAGGGAGTGCAGAAAATGATAAAAAGACGATTGGCACTGCTCGCGCTGGAGGGCGTTCTGCTGCTCACGGCCTGCGGGCAGACAAAGGATATCTCTACACTGACAACACCCCCACCGCAAAGCGCGGCGCAGGTTATCGCACCGGCAGGTGACGGGGCGCAGGGGGGTGCTGAGAACTCGTCTACCGTGGAGACTGTCGAGGAGACCGAGCCCGCAGGCGGCGAGGATACTCCGAAACTTGCCGATAGTGCGAAGACACCCTCCGGTAAGATGGAGGTAACACCACCGCCCACTACCCCTGAACAGCCGGCAATACCCGCGCCTGTGCCGGAGGATAAACCTGCTCCCGCACCCACACCGGCACCTACACAGAAACCGGCAGAGAAACAGGAGGAAGAGCCTGTGCCCGAACCTGTCCCTACACCGGTGCCGAAACCCGAACCGGCAGACCGCTGGGCGGCCGTTAGCGCCGCCAATGCCTACGCGGTAACGCAGTACGGCGTCATCACAGACGGCAGTCTGACGCTGGACAACAGCGCCTACCGCTTCCCTGCATCGGTGTCGGTGGACGCCTCGCAGGAAGTGCTGGAGGCCAAGGCGCGGGACATGGTGGACTACACCTTCCGGCAGCTCATGATGCAGGCGGGTGTGGATACGCTGGCCGATGCGGGCTTCCATTGCAACGTCTGCATCGTAGAGGACGGCACAAGCCTGCTCATCTATGTTCTCTATGCAGGCTGAGAAAAAACAATACGCAAGACCTCTCTGGAAACAGAGAGGTCTTATCTTTTGTAGAGGAGGAAGCCATTTGAAAGCATTCAAACACATGACAGCCCTTGTGCTGGCGTTGGTCATGGCGGCAGCACTGGCGGTGACCGCCTATGCTGCCAGCGTGACGGTCAAGTACAGGGTCTACGTCTATTCTGACGAGATCACATTTCGTCAGTATGATTATAGCCAAAGCACAACGCCGTCCATTACAAATCTGACCATCTCAGCTACCAGCAGCCTCGGCAGCGGCAGCGCCCTCTACCACATGAAATATGCGGATGGCGCGGTGGCTTACTGCATCGAGCCGGGTGTTCACTCCGATGACAGCGGCACCTACAAGGAGGGATCCAGTGCCAGCTGGTATAACCTGCCCGCCTCTGTGCAGAGCGGCATTGCACTGGCGATGTCCCTGGGCTATCCCAGCGCCGACTACGGCGCAGCGTCCGGCGACCGGAACAGCAGTGCCATCATCAACGCGGAAAAGTGGGCGGCAACGCAGGCCATCATCTGGGAGCTGATCTGCGAATACCGCAACGCCTACACCTACGACGATTGGGGATACAGCCCGTTCTATGGCTGTGTAGATACGAGCCGCTACCCGACCTTCGAGCTGTGGTATGACAAAATCGCGGCGGCGATGCAGAACGCCACGATGATCCCCAGCTTTGCAGAGTACGCACCGCGCTGGTGCGACACCATCGAGCTGAGGAGGAACGCGGCGGGCAGCTATACGGCTACGGTCACCGATACCAATGGCGTGCTGAGTGCCTACAATTTCGCCGCCAACAGCGGGAGCGGCATTGCTTTCTCGCGGAAGGGCAACGCCCTGACCATCACGGCCACGGCAGCGGTGGCCAAGAATCTCGACACCGAGAAAACCTACTCGGCCACCGGCAGTGCCTATGAGATCGATCCGGATCGAGCGGTGATCTGCTGGTATGATCGGACGGGACGGTATCAGGCGATGGCCGGTTACACCGGCGTGGGGCGCGACCCCGTGAAGGCGTACATTAAAATCAAAGCCGTGGAGGAGAAGGGCAGCATCACCGTCCGCAAGGTGGATGTGACGGGCAGTCCGCTTGTTGGTGCGGAGCTGCTGTTGGAAACTTCCGCAGATGGCAAGACATGGACGGAGGTGGGCAGAGTGACCACCGACAAGATCGGCGTCGCCAAGTGGGAGAATCTTAAAACCGGTGTGCAGTACCGTGTGACGGAGACCAAAGCCCCAGCAGGGTACACGCTACTGACCGAGCCGCTGTTCACAGGAACGTTGGACAGCAATAACCGAGACATTACCATCACTGCCTGCAACAATGCAGGCTTCGCCCTGCCCTTCACAGGCGGTACGGGATTTACAACCTATTTCCTGTTTGCAGCACTCATGCTTTGCATGGGTGTTTATTTTTGCAAAAAATTAGCCCGCCGCAAAACGGCAGGCTGATGGTTCAATTCTGAAAGACTTGTAGCTGCTGTTCGCAGAACTTGCACAAAACGGGGATGTCCGCTACGGCGGTTTCCCAGATGATCTCGCGGCTCATGCTACCGTAGTTATGCGCCACAAGATTACGCATGGCCTTGATGGGACCCCATTGGATGTGTTTTGCGGTTTCAAGTCGATATTCGGCGGAGAGTTTTCCACTCAGCTCTCCGATCTGCAAAATGCAGAAAGATACCGAACGTTGATAATCGGGGTCGTTGTCAAATGTCTCAAAGGACTTCCCGTAGCGGTCTATCGTCTTTTGAATTTCAAGGCAGTAATCGCGGATATGCGCCAAGCGCTGGGCATCAGGCGGCAACATAGAGATTCACCCTTTCTTTCAGCACCGTATCACGGAAGCGTACATCGTTTTCCATTTGAGGCCGCTGCTCCAGCGAGCTTACCGTAATCAGGTCAATGCTTTTTTGGAGCGCATCTTCCAAGTCGCAGTACACAGCGGAAAGCGAGAGGAGACTCTTGATGTTTGTCCCCGAGGTGTCGATCAAAAGGTCTATGTCACTGGATTCGGTCGCCGTGCCACGGGCATAGGAACCGAACAGATAAACCGCCTTCAGACCATATTTCTGTGCAACAGGCAAAATACGCTGCGCGATTTGCTCCACGGTATAGACCATCTGCAAGCACCTCCTTCGGATTGATACCACCAGTATACCCGTAAAAAGTGAAAAACTCAACTCGAAAATTATGAACAAGGAGAAAACCAAATGAAAAAGATCCATCGCGTATTGACGCTGCTGATGGCGGCGCTCATGGCCATCGGCCTGATGACTACGGCTTTTGCCGCAACAGATTCTGCGCCTATCATCGACCCCGGCAAGAAAGCATCCCTGAACATTTACAAGTACGACATCACCGCAGCCAGCAAAGACGGCGCGTGGGACGCTGAGTCCTACGTCTCCACCGGCCTGCATGACGACGCGGTTATCGACAAGCTGAGCAAGTACGCCATTCAGGGCGTAGAGTTCACCTACCTCCGCGTGGCCGACATCACCATGAACAGTGAGGCCGTGGAGGGCCAGCGTCAGGTGGGTGTGCTGTATGGCTTTGATGGCTCTGAACGCTCCAATGCCGTACTGTCTGCCATCGGTCTGACCGGCGCAGACACTCACAAGACTGAGGGCGGTATCAACTACTTCACCAGCGATATGCTCAACAACAAACTGACCGCTGCGCTGGTTGCCAATGCCACCACTGTCAAAAATGCGCTGGAGGCCGCTGGCAGAAATGGTGGTGTGGCTATGACGGAAACGGACACCACCGGCCACACTTCTGCTTCCAATATGGTGCAGGGCTTGTATCTGGTGGTGGAGACTCGCGTCCCTGAAAACGTGACCTCTACATGCAATCCCTTCTTCGTGGCCCTGCCCATGACCACCATCGATGGCGCGGCGTGGAATTACGATGTGACCGTTTACCCCAAGAATCAGACCGGAAATCCTGACCTCGAAAAGACCGTGCGTGAGGCCAAGAGCTCTACCGGCAAGAACACCGGTACTCTGACCGACATCAAGGACGGTTACGCTCATACCGCTACTGCTTCCGTGGGCGACACGGTGGACTACCAGATCATCAGCACCCTGCCCACCATCACCTCCAAGGCATCCGGTCTCAGCGAGTACACTTACGTTGATACCATGTCTAAGGGCATCAAGTACAACAAGAACGATGTGGTCATCGAGTTCTTCAAGGACGCTGGCTGCACCGACAAGATCGTCACCTGGGATGAAAGCTCTGGCAAATTCACTGTGGGTTACGATGACGCCGCCAACACCATGACCATCCGCATGACCGATACCGGTCTGGCGGAGATCAACGAGGCGGCCACCGTGTATACCGACAGCGTCAAGCGCGGTTATTCCGACTGCACCATGCGTATCTCCTACGCTGCCACCCTGACCGCCGATGCCAAGATGGGAGATACCGACAACCCCAATGAGGTCGTGCTGACGTGGCGCAGAACGAATAACACCTACTTTGATACCCTCAAGGACTGCTGCCATGTCTATACCTACGGTGTTGACGTACTCAAGCGGTTTTCTGATAACGGCGGCAACCTGCGGAACGTGAAGTTCCGGCTGCACAACGACACCGATGATGTATTCGTGATTGCCGACTTGAAGGATGGCGTGTATTACACCAAGGGCTTTGCCGCAAAGAAGGCTGATGCTACCACTTTCGTTCCCGACAGCAGTGGCCACATCGTAGTCAAGGGGCTGGAGGATGATGCTTATTCCCTGACCGAAATTGCCACCAACAAGGGCTATGTGCTGCTGAGGGACGCGGTCAAAATCATTATCAAGACCGCTGAGAACGGGCAGTGTGAGAAGTGCGGCGCAAAACTGCTGACCGCCTCCGCCACCGTCAACGGCAAGGACGCCAGCATGACGGATGGCAACGCTATCGTGCCGCTGACTGTGGTCAACAACCCCGGCTTCGATCTGCCCAAGACCGGCGGTTACGGCACGTGGATGTTCACTATTGGCGGAGTGGCTCTGCTGGGTGCAGCTGCCTTCATCGTGATCCGCAGCCGCAAGCACAAGAACGAGCAGTGAAACGCTGGCTACTGGCGGCGGCTTGCGGTGCTGTGGCGTTGGGGCTGATGTTTTATCCACTGGCGGGAGAGCTGGTAAGTGATAAATATCATTCAGACGTTGAAACCACATATACCGCTGCCATTGAGGATACCGATGCTGCTGAACTGACCGCCCAGCGGGAAGCGGCAGAGCAGTACAACGCCATGCTGTCCGGCGCAGCTATCACTGAGGGAGGGGCATCTGCCCCTCCCTTGGCGTATGCCCAGCAGCTCACCGTGGGCAGTGTCATGTGCTATGTGGAAATTCCGAAAATCGGCGTGTACCTGCCGGTGGAACATGGCACGAGCGCCGACACGCTGGAAAAGTCGGTTGGCCATGTGGTAGGTACATCCCTGCCAGTGGGCGGCGCAAGCACCCACGCGGTGCTGTCCGCCCACAGCGGCATGGCAAGTTCCAAGCTGTTTTCGGACATTGACCAGCTTGCAGAGGGCGACACGTTTTACATCCATGTGCTGGGAGAGGCGCTGGCATATAAGGTTGATGCCATCAATACGGTGCTGCCCACGGACACAAGCCTGCTGCAAATTGCGGATGGCAAGGATTTAGTCACGCTGGTGACGTGTACCCCGTTTGGCATCAACACCCACCGACTTTTAGTTCGTGGTCACCGCGTTCCTTATACCCCCGAACAGGAAGCATCTGCCGCCGCAGAAAAGCCTGCGGCATCTTCCTGGACGCGGCATTACCTCACCGGCTTGGGTATCGGCCTTGGCGCGGCGGATGTGGTTGGCGGTGCTTACTTTTTGGTAAGAAGGAAGATGCGCCATGCGTAAGACACCTTTTGTACTGGCGGTACTGTTGGCCGTGGCGGGCACCTGCGTCATGCTGTGGCCGGTGGTTACAGGGTACAGGCTGCAAGCCAACACGGATGAGGCCGTGCAGAGCTTCCTCGAAGAACGGAAGCCGGAGCAGCAATATCCCGAACTGCTGGCGGCTCTACAAGAGTATAACCGCCAGCTTTACGCAGAAAAGCAATCCCGTCTTATTGATCTGGAAGCCTGCGAAGAACCCGCCGCCGACTTGACTGCCTACGGCATCGAGGACGAGGTAATAGGCGTCTTGGAAATTCCCGCCATGGAGCTGACCATGCCGGTCTACTTGGGCGCGTCCGATGACCACCTTGCCGCAGGTGCGGCGGTGCTGGGTAATACCTCCGCGCCCATCGGCGGCGACAACACCAACTGCGTTATCGCCGGCCACCGGGGCTGGCGCGGTGCGGACTATTTCCGGCATATAGACCGCTTACATGTTGGCGATACCGTTACGCTGACAAATCTATGGGAAACGCTGACCTACACAGTGGCCGACATTCAGATCATCCAGCCCCATGAGGTGGATAAGATCAAGATACAGCAAAGCCGCGACCTGCTGACGCTGCTGACCTGCCATCCCTACGCCAGCGGCGGGCGGCAGCGGTATGTGGTGTACTGTGAGAGGATCGAAGATTAAGGAGACAGTTCGTGAAAAGAATACTCTGTAGCATACCGGTTATAACTGCTGTAGTAGCCTTCTTTCTTATCAAGCTGTATGGCAATATCACATGAAAACAGGAAGCGCCCCTCAGATAATCTGAGGGGCGCTTCTGTATTTTAAGGATTTGGATTACACCTGTCACTCAAAGATAGATAAAATATAATTATAAAATCACGTATTCACTCGAGGATTACAATCCTTCTGGTCAATTTATAATGTAGCCAGACAAATTTTCTAACATTACGAACATTAGATCATTACTTACAGTAAACTAAATCAACCAAACCTTTACTTTAAGTATTTTCCGATGAAAAATACTCTGCAAAAGTCATACATCTCGATTCAACTACTGTAATTATTATCGTCAACGGACACACGGGGTAACTATTATACATCTATACATCTATGACAAGGTAAAGAGGGCAATAGAGCGCAATAATATATGCTTCTTCATAGACGCATTTTTAGACGGTGATAAATTATTACACATTGCCGAAAATGTGGCCGAAGTTTTGGAGCAATTGCAAATCTTTTATAATTTGAAAGGAAGCCCCTCCTTAATGCGTTATATAGTTGAGGCTCTCGATACACTAACTATCCACAGAAAGGAGATGTTTTGTGAAGCGACTTGTAGGGGTAGTTTCATAGGCCACGTACTCTCAGCAATACTTGAGACTACAGTAATACAAGCGCACATGCATTTTTTCAACCGTAAACCCAAAAAATACCAGCCATCACAGCTAAGAACAGCAACTAAAGACATACGAGGAGGAAAGCTTATGAACGGCCTAAAAAAACGACTGGTTAGCGGAGTCTTGTTGCTTGCTTTTATGTTATCTTTTATTGTACAAGCAAGTGCAGGACAAATCGATGCGAATATTGATGAGACCATCTCTACACCAACAGTTGTCGTTGATTCAAATGACAACAAATATGTTATGCACGGTGCCAGTGGGACTACATTGCTTGTAAAACCCGTAAGCACGGCTGAGTATGAAGAACTTACGTCAATTCTATATCCTAATGGGATATTCAATGAGCAGGGGCAATCTATGGATGCTATCGCTGACGCGGACGTTGTCCGTGCGGAGTATATTGCCAATCATACCAAGGCATATGCGTACAATGGAAGAACTCAAACCGAAGTCCCGCTCACACCTTTTACCCTCCGTTTAGAAGACCGGAGCAACGGGGCTTTTGACGCTTTAATGTATCGTTGCAGCATTGGTTCAGACACATTTATTTTCCCCTCCGAATGGGGACGCCATGAATTTGGCTTTGCATATGCCGACGAAACGAGTACATATTTGGCTTATACCGATATTGGCATTTGGAGCATCAATGCAAGTAGCGGAAGCACGAATAAGCTTACAAGCGATACTTATGCTGGAAAAAACCGTTCTGAAATTGAACACGAAATCAAAGCAATAAACCCTGAAAGTTATTTGTTGTGGATTGACAATGTTGAGTTAGATCCATCTGGGCAATATGTTGTGTACCGTACAAACCGTGATGCGGTAGAGCCGGACGAAACGTCCGTTTGGAAAGTCAATCTCCAGAATCCAGCAGAAGCTCAGTTGATTTCGCCTGCAATTAATAATGATATTGTCGGTTTTATTTCGGATAATTCAGTTGTAGTTGGTTCACTCGATAGTACGAGGATTGTAAACGTTGTAAATCGCTCCATCAATTCTGTTGATATTCCGGATTTTCCCAATGTTTGCGTCAAGGGAGCTGGATACGGAAAACTCATCTATACAACTTACCAAGATGGTAGTTCGACATCTACGGCTTACATTAATGATCTGGATAGCGAGACTGGGAAGCTGCGTGAAATCACCTCTGTTCGCGGGTATTTGGATGGAACGCCTTCGTTCTCTATGTCTGGGGCAAAGCTAGCCATTTCATACGGTGAAAACGCCGATATTGGTATGAATGATATCAAGATTGTTGATGCTTTAAATGGGACGGCTATTTCTCTTAACGAAACAACACAAGTTGGGCAGAGTGTACAAGCTGCGACAAACTCTGCAGTACGTGGCTTTTGGCTTAACGAAGATACTATGCTGATTAGCCACGAAGAAACCGTATCGCCTGCCGTGTCCACTCGGGCTGCATACGACATCGTATTTCAAGATGCCGCTCTTAAGGTTGTCAGCTTCATTTCTCCGATGTCAACAGGATCCTCTGGAGGTTTTGTTCTCGTTAATAGCAAATGGAACCAGCCGCGATCCGGCGGAACTAACCCTCATAACGGAGTCGATTTGAATGCTTCGATCAACACAAATGTATATGCACCATACTATGGGTGGTCAACAAAAAACCCTGTCGTGGGACATAGTGATATTGAATTTCTTGTCGATGCAAATCGGAATAAAGTAAAAGACGACGGCGACTACTATGTCCGTTTTTATCACATGAATGCCTGTGAGTCGGATGGCTATAAAAATCAGGGACAGTTAATTGGCAAATCCGGAAACCAAGGAAATGTTCCCGCTCATCTTCACTTTGGCATTTGTTCTAAAAACAACGGGCTGAAATGGCTTCGGAATGAGCCAAACTACAGCTATCTCGCCTCCAGTAAGTGGGCTTCTGGTAAAGATTTAGACATTTATTCTCAGGCTAAATGGAGTAATAATACGGCATCTATTGTTGCATATATTAGAGACGATGGTGTTAAGCGCGACATGGCTGAAGTTAGGATCTATTACAGAAGTAAATCGTCTGGAACATGGACTGACGGTGGCCTTATGAGTAAAAACGGAGACACTTACTCTTATAGTTTTAAGGGAATCTATCCTGCTGGAACAAACGTATATTGGATGGTTCGTCTAACTCGTAGCGGGATAAGTCAGGCAGCGTTTGCTCCCGCAAAGTTTTTCCAGCCGAACAATAACCCCAATGCATCTGCATACGCCTATGGATACTGGGTAAACACCATGACCTAAAACCTTGCACAATAGTCGAATCTAGCAATAGGCAGGAGACCTACTAACATGAAAAGAATATATCTAATTATTGCAATCTTTACGCTGTCTCTCATATACTGCCTGACAGCCTGCACCAACCTTGAAAATGGCAAAAATAATGATGACATCACTACCCCTGGGCCAACCCAAATCCCCGATAACAGTCGGCCCCCTGCAGAGGAACAAGGTGACAGTCAAAATGATCCTATGACATATCCCGATGCAAGTACAGAGACATTTTCTTACAATGATTTGACTGTCCAAGTAACTAATGTTCACACGGTTAAAAAGGGGAATATGCGTCTAGATGAAAACCAGACTAGTGAATTTGATGTTTTTGTCGTGTACCCCGGTGCAAAACTAACTGTAATCTCTGCTGGAATGACCGAAGATGCCGATGGTGTGCCTTTCGCTAACTGGAAATTGTACTATGCAGACGGATCTAAGACTGGATTAGAATGCGAAACACCCGCCATCTTAATTGACAGCAATGTTCAAGGGATTGGAGCCGAAGACGCGTATATATTGTGTTTCGAAATCTCTGACACCGCAGGAAAGGATGCATAGATCATCCCATTATGGTTTATACAACAATGAAATGCTTGATCTTTTCCGGTAGCCATCAAACCTCTTACAGCTTCGCACAGTATCCAATTTTGAGTTCATTATCTTGACATCCCTTATATAAAATAGTAACGGAACGTTGTGTGACGTTCCGTTACTATTATTTTTCATACCAGGCTATGTAATGGATTGACGGGTGCGCTACAGACTGTACCTCAACTGAGTGCAGCGTATACCCTGCCATAGGCAACGCAGTTTACCTCTGTCCATACACCAGATGTGTGCATGATATCCAAAAATAAAGAGCTTAAGGGGGCAGGTCATTGACCAGCCCCCTTGAGTTTTCTATTCGCACTTAGACTTGGTGGTTGCCCCCATAATCACCAAGTCTGACTACGGGTTGGAGAGAAATCGTAGTCGAGATCTCGGCTGCGTTTTTGACTAACTAGAAAAGCACACATGGAGAACCAGAGAAAAGATGGTGCTATCGGAACCCTATGACAAGTGCTGTCGGCACATTTCGTCATTCCTATCTGGACAATATAATAGGTACTAGTAGGAATGGTGAAGGATGGTATATGCACATGACCGAAGCGAAAGAGCAGCTACAGCGTATCATTGGAAACAACATAAAACTTTCTCGTACCACTCAAGGATATACGCAAGAAGGTTTGGCCGAACGAGCCGAAATCTCCGTCGAACACCTTAAGCAAGTTGAACGCGGCAAAAAGATGTTGAGTGTCGAAAGCCTTGTAAATGTTGCTAATGCTCTTCAAGTTAGTGTTGACAGTCTGGTCTATGAGCAAACTATCAATAGCGCAAAGAACGATATCGCTCAAATGCTTGTGTCCATTGACAGTGAAGATTCGCAACGGCTATTGGGCCTTATCCGATATGTTAACGACAATTTTCTCAAAAAAATGTAATGTGATCCCGTACCTCTCAGATATGTCATAAGAGGTTTCATTCTCTAGAAGATTGTAAGTCGGCAGTACGGTTAAATCACGAAAACTGTTGGCACGGGAAAGTGGGGCGAATACTATGACGTCGGAGCAACGCATAATATTTAGTGAAATCTATATCAGCAACCATCCGAAGCTACTGCGTTATGCAAAAGCGAACAAGCTATGCGCGTCTGTCGCCGAAGAGCTTGTACAAGATACCTTCCATGATGCATGGAGCAAGTTTGGTGAGTTAATCAACCATGAGAACATCGGAGGTTGGTTGATGCAGACCTTAAAGAATAAGATGCGGAACTATACCCGCACCAAGCGGCGTGAGGCAAACCTACTGGTTGATCACGGCGATAGATCTGAAGATATTGCGGCACCGGGCAACTTTATTAACGCGTTGATCGTGAGTGACGCACTTTCTGCAATATACAGATTTGTCTATGATAATTTTAAAGAGGATGACATCACGCTGTTCCGAAGAATCTTCATTGAAAATGTCAGTCATACGGAAGTGGCGGCAGAACTTGGAATTACCGTGTGGACAAGTCAAAAGCGCCTTGAGCGAATACGGAAACGAATCAGGGAGGAATTTCCTGATTTCTAATTTTGATTTTATGTCAGCACCTTGCCGACATCTACATACATGAAGTGAAGGAGGTTCAGAGTATGGCTACATCAAAAAATAATGACATGTACTCCTATCTGGGCCAATTGAGTACGCAGGAACTGGAAGATATCCTGCAAAAAGATATGGAAGCTGCCGATGGCGGTGATCTGGATATGGTCATGTACATCATGGAGGTGATTGAAAAACGCGAGGGTGGTGTCAGCGAGGCCGACAAAAAAGCTGCCGCCCAAGCCCTTGAGGAATTTTTTAACAACTATGCTACCCCAGAAGGTGATGGTCTGCAGCTTTATCCCTGTGATACTCCGGGCTGCACAGCTCTTAATTCCAATCCCATAGATTTCACACACAAAACAAGGCATTCCCGCTTTTCCCTCCGCAAGGCACTTCTCCTTGCAGCGGCACTAATTTGTTTGTCGTCATTGATTGTCTGTACTGCTCTCGGTTTTGAACGGGTCTTTCAGATGGTTGGTAAATGGACATCCGAAGTATTTACATTTGAAAATCAGTACACCGGTGACATGCCAGAAGAAAACAATAACCCGGAAAACCTTCCGTCCGAGGATGCTCAATATGCCACCATTGAAGAAGCTCTTGATGCCTATGGCATTACCGAAAAAATTGTGCCAGTGTTCCCGGAAGGTTACGAAATCGTTGCTGTTAATGTCAGTTCACCCGAATACAGTGATCACATCAACTTTTCCACTTTATACCAAGGAAATGATAAATACATCGTGTTTCAAGTTGTCTATTTTACGCAGGCACATGCATTTGATTTTGAAAAAGATGATACTGTAGTCACTGAGTACCAACAGGGCGGCCTTACCTACTACTTCTATCAGAATAACGCATCTAATTGTGTTACATGGTTCAACAACAAGCTGGAATGCTTAATTGCTACAGATGCATCTAACGATATTCTTTTATCAATGATTACCTCTTTACAATAATAGGAAAGGATTTCACAAGTCTATGCGTAATAAATTCAAATCTTTCATTTCGGTGACACTGGCTACTCTCCTACTTCTCACTATGCTAATTGTCCCTGCGAGTGCGGCAGAAGCACGTGCTAGTGATTTAATCTTGAATCGCTCATGCAAAGTTACCGCAGCTGGTAGCGGCAAAATTGCCGTTAATTTCTCCGTTACGACATCCGGTATTGTATCTCGCCTAGGTGCACAAAGCATGAAGTTCTACTCGCAAAATGGCAGTTCTTGGACTTTTGAAGATTCTTATGGACAATATGACTCTGGCATGAGCACCTCTAATAATTATACATTTGACAATACGGTTTATTATCAGGGGACTTCCGGCGTTAAATATAAAGTTGTTGTTACTTTGTTTGCTACGAATTCAAGTGGCACAACTGACACACGCAATTATACGCTCTATGTGACTGCTTGATAAACTCAGAGGCAAGCCACTACTTTTTTAATCACGCTTTTTCATAAAATACAATCTGGCCTGATTAAGCGGCGAAATTGCTTAATCAGGCCAGATTGTATTTGCCTAAATAAATAGCTAATTTGCAATTCTTCAGGATGTTTTTCAAATATACTTTCTTGAATGTTGTCAGTTTTTGCCGCCGAGCGACATTTATAAAATGGCAGAATCAATTAGTATATCTATCATCCATTTTCTGTTGGATTGGTTGTCGTCTCACGCTTCTCATGTTATAATAATTTTTGTAACTATTACTTGTATGCATTTATAAACATGGTTAGCTTAATTGTCACCAAGGGTTCTTTTAACTTCTTTATTCGGATCATTTCCCAAAAGGAATACAAAAATGGAGGCACCGTTTTGCTGATTTACTTATCTGTACTAGAAACTGACCACGAAAAGCATGAATTCATGGCACTTTATGCCGAGTATCATGCGGTCATGCTGCGCGTTGCCAAGAAGTACTTTCCTGTCGATCAAATGGCTCGTGAAGATGCCGTTCAGAACGCATGGATAAAAATTGTCAAAAATTTTCAAAAAATCATGGCGATCGAATGCAAGAAAAGAGGTTCCTATTGCGTTATAATTGTAAAGAACGAATGTATTTCTATCTTGCGTAAAAACAAAGCGAAGGTTTCTCTTGATGAACTGCCTTTGGCCGTTACTGATGATCTGCACGAGGACTCTTCCGCATCCATCACACAACTGATTCGCGAAATGCCTGAAAAATACCGTACTGTCCTAGAATTGCGTTTTATCGAAGAGCGGAGTACCCGCGAAATTGCTCAGCATCTGAACATTCCGGAAGCGACCGTCAGCACACGCATTTTTCGGGGACGCAAACTGTTAATTGATCGTTTGAGAGAGGAGGGATTAGTTTGACGGAAGGCCAAGAGAATGAACTGCTTCGCGACATCCTTTTAGATGCCGCGGCTGAAGAATTTGCGCCAGAGTTTTCAAGCGCAGAGCAGGTTGAAACTTCTCCTAAGTTTCAGAAATCTATGCAATCCCTTCTGGCTGATCCGAAGAAATGGGCTGAGCGCAGACAGCGGCCAGTCTGGAAACGAGCTGCAAAAATGGTGGCAACCATCGCATTGATTGGTATCCTAAGCCTCGGCATGCTGATGCTCATCAGTCCCAAAGTCTACGCCGCAGTCGTTAATTGGGTTACCGAGTGGTATGATGCTTTTGTTACGTATCGATTCTCCGGAGAGCACACGGAGGCGGATCTTCCGGATTATCAGCTTTCATATATCCCGGAAGGATTTTGCAAGGAGGCCGAAATACTTCAAACTCCAGATGACTTTTCCAGAATAACTGCAATGCAATTTATGGCATATTCAGGAGAACACCGCATCCTTTTTGAATATGGCCCCATGGATTCCGGCAGCGCCTTGACTATAGAGTTGGAAAATATGTCTGTATCAGAAGTTTCTATAAATGGGAATCGCGGGCATCTCTATTCGTCTACAATCGATAGTCAAGTTAGCTGTGTTATTTGGATTGATATTAAAAGCAACACTTCTTTCCTGATTGACGGCTTTATCAGTGATGACGAACTAATTCGAACTGCCCAAAACGTTACGCTTGTATCGAAAAAATAATTATCATATTTTGAAAGAAGTTTCTTCTTTCTATCGTTTACTTATATATGAGGCATCATATACAAGTAAAGAAAAGGAGTATACCCAATGAAAAAGTTCTGCATTTCTTTTTTTATGGCAGGGTTGTTGATAGGTGCTCTAATGGTAACCGCCGTTGCTGTTCCAAGCAGGATTGCCGCTCGCCCAGCACTCGTTATTAAAAATGAAATAGCCTATTGTTCTGGCTCTTATGATAATGGGAACTCAAATGATAACATTTCACTTACTCTAACATTAAAGCAAGGAACTACTATTATCGACTCGTGGAACGCTGATGGTTCATGCCGAGTTCGCATTTCAGAGACTTGTCCCGTGAAGAGTGGTAAAACATATACGCTCGTGCTTGTCGTCAAGGTTAATGGTAAAGAAGTTTCAAATACCTCAGTATCTGGAAACAGTTAAGTACGCATTGTATTGCCTTGTTTCATAAAGCGATGGGAACTATGGCAATTGATAAATCTGATATTTCTTTTTCCTACATGACCTGGTGCGTTACCAAGCAGGGGTATTTGAGCAGGTTACGTTTTCAGTCAAAATCTAATCAGCAGAAGACTGAAAGAAGAAATTTCTTTTGTCGCTTTTACGGCGCTTTTACGGCGGATGTAAACGATTTTCTGGCAAACTCTATCGGCGCAGTATGTGGTTATCTCCTGTGGCTGTGTTGTCATGCCCGCTGGCCCAAGGCGTTTGAATCTCTCCGTACCAGATAATTGCAAGAGTACATACCTATCAGATTTCCCCTGCAAATAAAAGATAGCAGACGCAGTACTTTGCTGCGCCTGCTATCTTTTTGTGCAATTCCTATGGTTCATCTTTAGAAAACCATTTTTACAGTCAAGTCACGAATCTACCGAATCACTGCAGGAGACATTATATTAAACACTCTTGACAGCAGCTTTATTGCGATTCTATAATGCATGAAGACGGTATGCCGTCTCAATTTTCTATTTTTTAGAAAGGGGGGATACCTTATGAAGAGAATACAACTCCTTCGACTGTTGTCCCTTTGGGTTCTATAGGCTTTGTGCCTGTTCATACCCATTGGGGCAAGTGGCATGCTGCTAATCAGTGTCGTGTGTTTTGGAGATGCGCTATGGCATCATTGCAAATAGCCTACATTGATTAGTAGTTTGGAAGTAATTCTTTCGTTAATTGCAATGATTACTGAAAGTCCCATGCTTGGAGCAATCCTTTTAGCTAAGACTTACATTGACATATGCATTTAGACGCGAGAATAATTCTCCAACCGTATGTGTTAGTGTTATCAACGCAGTGGGTACACCCGTTCCCATCCCGAACACGGAAGTTAAGCACTGTAGTGGCGACGATACTCAGATCTGCTTGGGGAAAATAGTTCGATGCTAACACAAGGAACTGCCTCTAAATCAGGCAGTTCCTTTCACATTCTTGATTCATAGTCTCATACGCGAAATACTTTTGTCGCAGTTATCACAGATATGGATTTTTCGATAACTGCAGCAAGATAGATTCTGAGCAACCATTGCTCTGTCGTTATCCCGACATCATCTCTCAAATTTTCTATCGCTCATTATGCGCAACAATGCTTTCCATCAATCATATCCGTCTTTCAACATTCCGATAAGGACAGCGCATATGTAGTATCTTTTTAACCGAGGGCATTTATCTCATTGCATGATGCTGGCATGAGTTGCACTAATGATGGTATTCACGGTAACACCATCAACTATCAAGGCGTCTCTGGAGTCAGATACAAAGTCGTTGTCACGTTGTTTGCTACGAACTCTAGCGGCACAACCGATACTCGGAATTATACGCTCTATGTGACTGCTTGATTTGATAAGTATACCTGTCACCCCTATGATTAAACAAGCCCTCTCCAACAATAATTTGTTGAAGAGGGCTTGTTTTTGAATTGATAGTCTTATGTCACTGCTTCATCCCACCGGGATCTGCGGATTCTGTCTCATTTTATGACTTCTCTTTTGCGCAAACTATCAAATAGTCCATGCCCCCGGAATCATTATTTTTCTACTGCAAAGGTATCTGCCATTACCCGAATACAAGTTCCGAGGCCTTCGGTTTCTTCCATCGGGTATTTAAGGGCAATAGCGATCATCTGGCCGTCTACTTCTACAAAGTCTATTTCCATAAGATTTTTATCGCCATCATCCGACCCAAAATATCCACCTTGCTTATGCTCAATCAACTCAAAACCCTGCCCAAATTCATTCGCCCAAGCTTTGGCATCTTCAAGGCTCATTTTCCCAAGGGAGACAACCTGCAAGGTGGCCATAGAATTATCTGTGCTTTCCCATGAATCCACAGTGATATCTCCGCTGTTTTGAGTAGAAAAGCTCCAGCCTTCATCCAAGATGTAAATAGAATAATTCTTGCCGCAATACAAAGAAGCGGCTCTCTGCACATCAGAATTATCCAAGTAAAAAGACAACTCTGTATGGGCATTCCGATCACTCTTTGTGCTTCCTTGGCTTGGTGCATTATCCGTCTCTGTGGGAGCAGTGCTAGGCAATTCGTCAGGTGAGTCTCCTGCTGGTGAACTGTAGGTGCAGCCCATAACACAGACGAGTAAGAAACTGATGGCGATTATGAAACTCTTTTTCCACATATTATAACCTCCGCTTAAATCGAAATTTGTACTTGTTGGCTTATTGATTTAGAGTGTTAATTACCTAGCGACTAACGGCACTCATTTGCATCCTCCACGGAATATATTGTAGTATACGGGAGCAGCAATATGCTCCCGTATACTACATAGCATTCATCTCAGATGTAGAACACTTCGACACCTTCACCGGTGGCTGCATCCAAATAAGTCGTATCGCCATCGGCATGAGTAATCTCGTAACAGAGACGATAAGTTGACTCATTGATAGGGACATAAACTAGACCTGCATTTTCGGAATCTTCCTCTCCGAAAGAGTCAGCAAGGTTGCAAATAGCATCCGCAGAGAGAATTGCTGGATTGTTCATAGCCTCTTCACTAGGAACAGCAATATCGCGCCATTTGTCAATTACGCAGTAAACTCCGTCTGCATCTGTCGCCACCTTATAGAAATTGTTCAACAATTTAATACCGTTGTACTGATTCATATAACAGAAAGTTTTGCCAATTACGGTTTCTGTTCCGGGAACAGCACCGATATCTTCGTCCATCTCTTCACAATAAACGGTTCCAATTGCTTCAAGGCCGTCTCTGTGTTTCTCGCTTAAGTAACTCTCTGCGATTAGCCTCTGAGAATTCTCATCAATCGTGCTCTGACAAGAATCATTCATTTCACGATAAACTGTGAGGTCTCTGTTGTTGCTTGCCTGTGTGTCAATACTTGGCATTACCGTTATCTCAAGAGGTGGAGCGGCGCTTTCACTATTGGCTGACGTCGTCATTGGCTGGCCGCCAGTAGAGTCCGTATATTGAGACCAAAATCTATAGACGGTCGCACTACTAGACGGAGCAGAATAAGTGTTGCCAGGGAAACCGGGTATGCGGTAGTACTGGTTATATCCATCCTTATAACATAGCACGGCCCAAGAACCGCTTTCACCCTTTAGCTCGTTAGCTGTCTGCCAAGAACTTCTAATAGATTCGCCTCCTGTCACACCGCCATTCCGGCTGTTGGCGAAAAAAGCTTCAGCAATATCAGTATCTTTTGGATTTGTAGGAGAACCCTGATGATAACCAGCAATGACACGAATATTAGATGCCTTCATCAACCTTACCAAGTACTTGCAATCGCCATAGGTATTGTCTAGCACGTGACATGCTGCAAATATTGCTACCTTAAGGTTAGAGCTTTTGTTCCACAAGCTTGTGCTAGCCCAATTACTTGAGTCTACTTTAAGTGTTGAAGGCATGTAAATAGTGGGTTGTTTAGCAGAGCCTGGACCGTAGTCATTTGGACCGTGAACATTCAACCGCACACGTCCGCCGTGCCCGCTCCAGTAAAGGACATCATACAGGCCTGCATTTATCAGATCCTGCGCATCTGCCAAGTCATTTTGGGTAGATGTTCTTGACCAATTGTGGTACGAATTTCCGCTATTGTAGTGCCAACCACAGTTATCAATAGTATAGCTGTTATTTCCTGGCACTCGTTTTAGCTGTTCAAAAAAGACTTTACAGTCTCCAACATCCGGAGTATTTCCTTGAACAATCATCGCAGTATAGCCTGTCGCAAATGCAGTTGTTACAAGGGAAGATAAAGAAAACAATACCGATAGGATAAGAGCCGTAATCTTTGTTATCTTTCTTTTCAATGTGTTACCTCCTTGCGGTTCTATCTTGCGTAATATTCCGGCATAGAAACGCATCGCGTTCAGTGACATGATTATCGTTGTCGAAAAGTAGGCCCGCCCCCTTTCTTTAAGCATCTGAACATTTTATTGCATCAACTTGAATCATATTTATGCGTTTCACAGCCTCACTAATAAAACGTAAACAAAAGAAAAAATCTTTCATATAAACGCATGTAATTCTTTATAGAGTCACATATTCATCTTTCCACCTGTACGCCCTGCTTTCACTGCGGTATAATAAACCTGTACTTTAGGTGAAAGCATAAAGGACGGAGCAGAGCAGGCACGGGCGAGAAAGGAGGTAAGTTTTCCTTCTTCGTTCTGACTAAGACTTGAAGTATGTAAAAATATAGGACATCAAGAAGACCGTAATTGCCTTTCGGGGCAGTTACGGTCTTTTTTCATTGTCCGGAAGAAAGGAGATTTCAAAATGAATGGCACCCATAAGAAGTAAGCTGATGGAAATCAGCTACAGTGACCCTAAATTTCAGATCCGGCTGACCGGTTACGCGGATACCGTTATCATCGACAGCGGTACGCAGCAGACGATCAGCGCCATTCGCTTCGGCGGTTATCCAGAAGTCGTTCGGGCTCTATCGGACGCCATATACGGTGGCGCGTCGGTAGAGCTGAAACAAGACGATACGACTCTATATCTGGATTGCAGGCCCAAAGGCTACCGACGGCTGCTGTCCCACGACGGGATATATGCCGTTGCGACCCTGATGGCCAACGATGACAGCCAGATGGAGGAGAATACTGCCGACGACAGCGATGAGGACGCCCCCGAAAACCCACGCAAATGCTATATCTTTTGCCCGCCCGGAGACCGTGCGAGTCTGTTTGCTGAGGTAGACCGGAAAACCGCCGCACCGCTGATCCCTGAGTTTCAGGACTATGTGCTGGATTCTCTCATTGCCCGCGGCGATCTGCGGCAGATGAAAGTGCTTTCCTTCACTGAGCGCATGGAAGCATGGTCGTTGACGCTGCTGCCGGAGGATCAAAACGTAACAGACATTCTGGAACAGGGCCTCAAAGATGGGCGTATCACCATTCCTGGTGCTATCCCAGATGCGGCAGACGGCTTTGCGGAGGTGAACAGCGTAACCAGCTATCTGAATACCTTTGGCGTTACTGTGGCGGACCGTATCCGCAGTCAGTTCGTTCCCAAGTTCGATCCGGCATCGGAGCCGCTTTCGGAAGAAGTGCTGGAGGTCAATGATTATATCCACGAGAAAGCCGGCTATTCCCTCTATGATGCCCAGCTTGCGGTGACGGAGGCTGTCAAACGGCAGCTTTGCCAACAAAAAATGGCACTCATTGTGGCGGAATGCGGCAGCGGCAAGACCAAGCTGAGTGCAGCAGCGACAGGAGCGTTGAACGCACTCAAAGGCCGCGGGACTGGCAAATCCTTCAACCTTGTCATGTGCCCTTCTCACGTCACAGGCAAATGGGTGCGGGAGATCGCAGAAACACTGCCGGATACCTATGGCATGGTGGTCAAAAGTATCACCGACGTGGATCGACTCTTCGACCTGTACCAGCGCGGGGATAAAAATGTATACGCCGTTTTCAGTAAAGAGCGTGCCAGAGACGGTTATATGCGTTATCCCGCCGTGCTATGGAGCCGCAGAAAGCGCGGCTTTGTCTGCCCGGACTGTCTGGAACTCATTGAGATGGAGACCAGCGGCGACGGCACAAGATACATGGTACCTTCGGACCAGTTTTTCTTCCAGAAGGAGCATCTGGCGAACCACCTATGCCCTCATTGCGGCACACCGCTTTGGGCGCCGGTCAATGACCGGCGTCAAATGCCGTGGATAAAAATTGGCGGGTATGGTTGGGTGTTCCGGCCACAGGCTGCTATGCACCTTAACCGCACGAAAAACGAGCACATTCTGGATCAGCTGCAGCAGCTCGTGGAGCATCCGGAACGCCCGTATTGCATTAAGGGCGCGCACCGCCGCTTTCCGCTGAGTACCTACCTCAAGAAAAAGTACCGTGGCCGAATCGGCAGCTTTCTCTGTGATGAGCTGCACGAGTACAACAATGACAGCGGACAGGGAGACGCTATGGCGGAGCTTTACGGCATCAGCCGGAAATTCATCGGCATGACCGCAACGCTGATCAACGGTTACAGCTCCGGCATTTTTCATCTTCTGTACCGTATCGTCCCCGGACTGATGCAAAAGGATGGAAAGTCCCACGATGTGCCTTCCCGGTTCGATGCGGAATACGGCGTGGTGGAAAACACCTACGAGATCACCGACGCGGATTATAATTCCAACCGCCGCAGTGCCAAAAGCAAAAAACGCTCACGGCAGCTGCCTGGTGTTTCGCCGCTGGTATTCTCCCGCTTCTTGCTGGAGTGTACGGCGTTCCTGTCACTGTCCGATATGGGCAAGGATCTTCCTGATTACGAGGAAATGCCCATACCGCTAGCGATGTCAAAGCCGATCGAAGAAGCATACAAAGAAGCGGAGCGGGAACTGACGTCAGTCCTGCGAAATGACCGTAAGGCAGCCAATAAGATATTATCCGCCTATCTCAATCTGCTGACGGTGTATCCGGATCAGCCCTATGACCAGCCGGAGATCATCCACCCCATCAGCGGCTGCACCATCGTGAAGCCGGAGGATATGGCAGACTTCCAGACCGTTCTCCCGAAAGAGGAAAAGGTGCTGGAGATCGTGCGCGCCAAGATCGCCGCAGGCGAGAGGGTAATGATCTACACCAGTTGGACACGGACAGATACCCAGCGAAAGCTGCTGGGACTGCTGCGTGAGGAAGGTATCCGAACGGAGATCCTGAGCACACAGATCGTCCCGGAAAAGCGGGAGGATTGGCTCAGTAAGAGACTGTCCGCAGGCACACAGGTCATTATCACCAACCCCAAATGCGTGGAGACCGGCCTTGACCTGAACGCCTTTACGACGCTGATCTTCTACTCCATGGGCTACAACCTGTTCACCTTGCGGCAGGCGTCACGCCGGTCATGGCGCATCAACCAGACAGCGCCGAGAGTCGAGGTCTATATGCTCTACTACGCCGACACCATGCAGGCGAAGGCGATGAAGCTGATGGCCTCCAAGCTGGCTGTGGCCGGGCTGATCGAGGGGACTTTCTCCGAGGAAGGACTGGCGGCCATGAGTGACGTGCAGGACATGACCTCACAGATGGCAAAGGAGCTGATGCTGGGCATCAAGGACAATGTGGAGGATATTGCCGCCACCTTCAAGAAGATGGCCATTATCAACCCGCACCGCGCAGTAAAGCAGCTTCCGGAGCCGGTCACTGTTCAGAAAGAAAGGGTGGTCGAAGTACCGCAGCCCGAAAGTGTCCGTGCCGCCGATACCGCAGCGCGGCAGGCGCTCTATGATGGTCTGCTGCAAACATCAAGGACCGGCAGGAAACTGAAACACACCGAGCTGGAGGATCAGCTCAGTATGTTCGATACTGCCGCGTAAAGGAGGAATATTTTTGAATTATACTATTGAAAGGGCGGCGTTTCTGACTGCCGCCAAACGTGCCGCGCAGTTGGCGCCGTCCGCATCACCGTTAGAGGTGCTGAAGTGCGCGCTGCTGGAGATCGACACAGGGACGCGCTGCCTGCACATGACCGCCACCAATATGGAGGTGACGCTCCGGCAGGACGTACCGTTGCTGGCCTATGAGGGCGGTGATACCACATTCGCCATTGATGCCAAACTGCTCTCCGCCATGCTCACCAATCTCCCAGGGAATACGGTGGAGTGCTGCAAGGGAGACAAGGATACGCTGGCACTATCCAGTGACCATGCGTACTATCAGGTACCAACAGCCAGCGGCAAAGGTTTCCCACGCATGAACATCACTGCTCCTGAAAGCATGGTGAAGCTCAGCGGTGTTCCGTCCATGGTACGCCGTGCGGCATTTGCCACAGACCCGAACAACAGCAATATGCCCTTGCTGCGCTGCGTAAACCTCCGCCTGACCTCTGATGGCCTGCGTGCCGTTGGCAGCGATGGCGTCTGCATTGTTTCCGCAAAGGGAGATAAGCAATGTACCGGAGATCAGACGTTTCTTATTCCTGCTGGCAACCTGGAAAAGCTGGCCCAGCTCTGTGAGGAAAAGGATACGTTTTCCGTTGGCATGGCCGACAGGCAGCTCGTCTTTGTGAAAGAGGGTTTTCAGTTTGCCGCACGGCTCATGCACGGCAGCTATGTGGATACGGACAGTCTCATTGCGGGGACACAAAACACATTTACGGTGCTGAGCGATTCCGAGGAGCTGCGCCGCACATTGCAGACGGCTACGGCCGCGTGTATGGACAACAGAACGATCCTGCACTTTGACGGGAATCGGCTGACCCTTCGCTGCACCGGTGAGGTCGGTTCCTCCAACGCGGCGTTGACGGTCATTCCTCTGACGGGACAGCCTTTCGGTGACTACTGCTTTGCGGTGGATCGGCTGGAACGCTGCCTGCGGGCACTGCGCGGCACCGTTACGCTGGGTATCGCCCAGACGGGAATGCTGACGCTCTCCACGGAGGACGCGTTCTATATGCAGACGCAGCTCCGCATGACCGCGCCGAAAGCAAAATCGCCCCGCAAAAAAGCCGCAAAGGCTGCGTAAGGGGGCGTGCGATTGGAGATACCCCATATTTGCCGATACTGCGGCGGTATTGTCCGCCTTGTGCCGGCAGAAAGCGTCTACGGCGATTCTGCCGTGCGGCTGGGTCTGAAGGGCGAAAAGCTGTATCAATGTCAGAACTGCAATGCCAGGGTAGGTTGTCACAGGGGGACGATTCGCCCCCTTGGTGATCTGGCCAATGAGGTGCTGCGTCTCAAGCGTATCGAAACCCATCAGGTTTTCGACACCTATTGGACAGAGCGCGGCATGAGCCGGACACAGGCGTATCGCTGGCTGGCAAAGAAAATGCACCTTCCCGAACGGAAGGCGCATGTCGGCGGTTTTGAGATGCACCAGTGCCAGAAGCTTATTGATCTGTGCCGCGGAAACAATGAAACGAAGGAGGATGTTACGATAGTATGACACTGCGAGATAAAATGCTGGCCGTAATGCAGGATGTCAACAGTCAGGTGGCGGAGCGTGAAGAGCTGGTTGAGCTGATCGCCATTGCGCTGCTGACGCGGAATAACCTGTTCATTCTCGGAAAGCCCGGTCAGGCCAAGAGTTTGTCCATCAACCTGTTCCGCCAACGGATCACCGGTGCGCGGCAGTTTGAACGGCTGCTTTCCAAACAGACCGATGAAGATCAGCTTTTTGGCCGCATCGACCTGTCCAGCCTGATACCCGGCAGTGTGCCGGATGCTGTGCTGCAGGACGATGACGTGCATAAAAACCTGCGCGTTGATCTTCAATGTATGGTGGACGGTCTCGGCGCGAGAAAAGATACGCCGGACAGCTTTACCATGCTGGAAAAGGCGACAGATAAGCTGCTCAGCTACCGAAAGGCCGTGGCCGCGCTGCATCAGAACGAACCCGTGGTACAGACTGCCGGTAAAATACCGGAGGCGGACATCGTGTTCCTGGATGAAATATTCAAGGCCAACGATGGCGTGCTGAACTCCCTGCTGACAGCACTCAACGAGCGAAAGTACACCAACGAGGGGCGCACCTATCCCATTCCGGCGATTTCCTTCTTTGCTGCTTCCAACGAGATACCCAATTTTACCGATCCGCAGGAACAGATCCTGGCGCCGCTGTATGACCGTTTGCAGATCAAGGTGGTGACAGAGGACATTACTGACCGCGATAAGCGTCTGTCCGTCCTCAAGAGCAAGCAGAGCGGCGGCGATGGATCGCTAAATGCCACGATCTCGCTGTCCGAGCTGTACGCCATGCAGCAAGAGGTGGCCGCCATCCTTGTGACGGACGCTATCAATGAGCTGGCTGATGATGTGCTTTGTGAACTGCGGGGCAACGGAATCGAGGTGTCCGACCGCAAATATCTCAACTACTACCCGCTGGTGCAGGCCAAGGCGTGGCTGGAAGGGCACGACAGGGTGGAGCCCCAAGACCTTCTGATCCTCAAGTGCTATCTCTGGCAGGCGCCCGGCGACCGGCCCACGGTAGAAAACACGCTGACCCGCCTGTGCGTCAATCCCTTGCAGGATAAGGTAAGCAGTATCCTTGCCATGGCGGTGGAGGCGCAGGAGGATTTCAACACCGTTGTTGCGGATGGAGGCAATCCTAAGGCTGGCAGCAAGGCACTGCTGAAGCTGCGTGGTGAACTGCTCCAGCTGTATAAGCGGCAGCAGGAGCTATGTGCCGCCGCACAGTCTGAAAGTGAAAAGGACATGGTGAACAAGCTCCTGAACGATCTGGAGACCATCAGCATGACCGCCCACAATGCGGTGAATTTCACCTATATCCCGTTGGAGCAGATGGCTGCTCTGCAATAACTACATTTTTGGAGGAACGATTTATGCTGAACAAGATTTTTGTGATGGGCCGCTTGACCCATGATCCTGAGCTGCGCCGCACCGGCAGCGGTACGCCGGTATGCAGCTTCTCTATTGCCTGTGACCGCGATTTCAAATCGCAGTCCGGAGAAAAGGAGACCGACTTCTTTGATGTGGTGGCATGGCGCGCCACCGGAGAATTTGTCAACAAGTATTTTACCAAAGGCCGCATGGTCGTGGTAGAGGGGCGGCTCCAGATCCGCGAGTGGCAGGATAAGGAGGGCAATAAGCGCCGCAGCGCGGAGATCAACGCCGATAATGTCTACTTCGGCGATTCCCGGCCGGCGCAGGCCGAAGGAGCTTCCGGGTACGGTGAGGCAGACGCTTTTAAGGATTTCCCGCCGCTGGATGATTTTTCACCCATCGAAGGTAGTTCCGGCAAAGAACTGCCGTTCTGATTCTGTATGGTGATGAAATAGAAGGGGGGAGGCTCACGCCTCCCCCTGCGGATAGGAGATGCTTTATGAATACCAATAGGCGAAAAGCCTTTCGGACAATAGCGGATGTACTGCATTCCCCCGTTGCGGAGCTTGCGACACTTCGGAGAAAACCAGCACAGAAAACCGACCGGGTGATGCGCTCCAGCAAACTGGAGGACAGCATATACGCAGAGTTGCGCGAGGATGATACTGAAATGGATGTGACGGAGAACGCCGCAGCGCAGAGGCTCAAGTCTTTTCCCGCCCTCTCCCGCGATGTGTTTCAATCCCTGTATTCGCTGGCTCCGCGCAGAAACGACATGGATATGCTCACCGCTGCGGCGCAGAAATTCAACGCGCCCATCCTTAATCATGTTGTCCAGCAGGACGACTATCTCACGCTGAAGAATATCTGCGAGGGTCGCAGCCTACCCGCCTATGAAGCGGCGGCGGAGTTCACCGATCGAGCCGCCGAAGAGCTGGACGGACTGTTGTCCGAGCTGGGTGGTGATAAAGGCGCGCTGAATACTCTTGAAAAGCTGGAAACGGCACGGGATGCCGCGGCAGAGGGCCTCGCCAAGCTGCTTGACGCCCAAGCTACAGGAGAAACGACCGAGCCGGATAAGCAGGCACTGATAAATGCCGCCAATCGGCTGGACAGCAAGCAGCGGCAGGTGGAGGCTGTATCTCAGCTGTTGGACACGACCATGCTGCGTCAAAAAGAAGCAGTCGATCTGGCGGTATCCGCCGCTGTGCAGGCTGCCACAGAGCGGGCGCAGGAGGTTCAGAGCATCATCGGCGCATGGAGCGATGAACCCTCGAATATGCGCTGCACGCCTGAGAATCTTGCACTGCTGGAAAAGGTACGGCAGAGTCCGGTGTTAAGGGATGTTTCCAAGTATCTGGGTCGCTTCCGTGAACTTCTCGCGCAGACCAAGAAAAATGGCTATGCCTATGGGCGCGGCGAAACCTACTCGCTGGAACTTGGTAACAACTTGTCCCGTGCGCTGACCTCAGAGCTTGCCATGCTGGCCACGCCGGAGACTATCCCGCTATTCCTGCGGAAGTATCAGCAAAAGCAGATCAAACAGTATCGCCGACGTGAACCTATCTATAAGGGTATGGGCGACATTATCTGCTGTCTGGATGAGTCCGGCTCCACCGAAGGCGAAGCTGCGGCCTGGGGCAAGGCGGTAGCCATGACCCTGCTGGAAATTGCCGCTGAGAGCCGAAGAAGCTTTGCGCTGATCCATTTTGCCGGAAGCAACAGTTGCCAGGTGGACATATTCCGTCCAGGCGAATACACACTGGAGGATAAACTGACTGCTGCGGAAACATTCCTCGGTGGCGGTACCAACTTTGAACGCCCCATCCGTGAAGCGATCCAATTGATGGACACGGAGGGCTTTGAAAAGTCCGATGTGGTTTTCATCACGGATGGCGAATGTGAGTTGCCCGATGCCTGCCAGCAGGAATTGCAGGCGGCACAGGCCGCGTATCATTTCACGGTAACGGGTATTTTGTTGGACGAAGGGCAATCTGGCATGGATTTCAGCCTGAAACCTTTTTGCCGGAAGATTTACCGAACCAGTGAACTGGCGGGGGATGCAGTTGTGCAATCGGTGATAGGCTTGCTGGTGTAGCGCATGACATTACACTCTATAACCGATTGCTGTCCAAGATTCGTGCCGACCATGATCTGCTGCTGGAGGAAACGGACATTGACGCCATTCTCACAGGTTGCAGTACAGAGTACGGCAGTGAGATCCAAACACTGGTAGAGCGCGGCGCGGAGTCCTTCGTGGCGGACCTTTTCCGTACTCTGCGGGAGCGGAAGATCGAGCTGCGTACCGGCAAGGTTATTTTTGTAGGCGGCGGCTCTCTGCTGCTTCGGAAACAGATCGAAAAGTCCGGTAAGGTCGGTACAGCCATCTTTGTGGAGGAGATTGGCGCCAACGCCGCCGGGTACGGTCTCTTGTATGCGGCTACGAAGACGAGTAGGTGATCCATATGGGCGAAAAGAAGGATTCCTTCAGATTTACCGTCCAATTCAATGCCGGTGACCCAAGCCACCAGCAGGTAGCCGCGATCTTGAACGAGCAGGGTCGGCGCAAGGCACAGTTCCTGGTCAACGCCGTGACCCACTATATGAATTGCCCGGAAACACCGGAGGCCGCGGCTGCGCCAAGGATAGACCGGCAAACAGTGGAGCAACTGGTTCGTGAGATACTGTCCAATATGCACCCGGAACCCGTACCCGCAGTGGGCGAGGATATGCCCGGCTGCGATCCGGCTATTACGGCCTCTGAAGACATCCCCTTCGATGCCGCGGCCATGCTGGGAGAAGATGGTTTCCATTCGCTCATGGACTCATTGGCTGCAATACAGAAGTCGCGAAATCAACAGGTAATCATATGGAGCATACTTCGGCATACATAAATTGCCAGGAGCCGGACTGCGTGATACGCGCAGTCCGGCTCCTGACCTGTAAGGAGACAATGGTCGAAAGTAGCCTAAATTGGAAGTAAGATGAAGTCTTTTTATTTGGCGATACGCTCCAGAATTTCGATCAGCAGCTCGGTGGTGATCTTGACGTCCTCAATCTTGCAGACCTCGTTGGGCGTATGCACATCCACCAGCGTCGGCCCAATGGAGATCATATCCAGATGAGGGTTCTTCTCCGCGAAAGCACCGCACTCCACACCGGCGTGCACCGGCTCCACGATCATATCCGTGCCGGTCAGGTGCTTATAGGCATCACAAGCGATATGGGTCAGCTTGCTGTTGGGATTGACCGCCCACCCAGGGACATGGCCTTCGCTGTCGAAGGTAAACCCGAAACTGTTAGCCAGCGCGCCGCAGATCACACCGATCTGAGTAGCATGATAGGCAACACTGCTGCGGGCAAACACTGTGAAGCGCACCATATCATCGTCAACGGACACAACACCCAGGTTGGCGGAGCTCTCCACCAGCCCGTCGATAAACGGGCTCATGGTGTGGACGTTATTGGGGACGGTGGTCATCAGCCCCACCATACCGTAGCCGATCTCTCCGGTCAGTACGCGGTCAGGCGCGGTGTCACCAAAGGCGGTGGTGAATACCATATCCGGCTCGATGTTGCCGAAAGCCTCCGCAAACTCTCCACGGAAGGTTTCAATGATAGCCTTGGCCCGATCTTCCTCGGCGGCGGAAAGAACGACCGTGGCGGTGCCAAACGCGGGGATGGCGTTCTTCGCCTGACCACCGCTGAAGGAGGCCACACGATAGCTGACGCCGCCCTGCCGCAGCATTGCCAGCAGCGTAGCGATGCTGACCAGCGCATTGGCGTGGCCCTTGTTGATGCCCACGCCAGAGTGGCCGCCCAGCAAGCCGCTGAAGGAAATGGTCAGCGTCTTGCAACCCACAATAGGCTTCTCCCACTCGGCCTTGTGGCTGTAGTTGAAGAAGTCACCGCCAGCGCAGGAGTTACACAGAGAGCCCAGCGTTTCCCAGTCCAGATTGACCAGATAGTCGCCATCCAGATACTTGGGATCAATGTCCATGGAGTCCATACCATCTTCTTCGTTGGTGGTGAAGATGGCGCGGATGGGGCCGTGACGCAGGGTGTCATCCTGCAGCAGATACAGGCACATCGCCACGCCGATACCGTCGTCGGCGCCCAGACTGGTGCCATCTGCGGTCAGAGTCACACCATCGTTGATGACCTTGATAGGGTCGTTCATGGGATCGTAGGTGACACCCTCTTCGCAAACACACACCATATCCATGTGCGCCTGGAAGATCACACGAGGTACATTTTCACAGCCGGGGGATGCGGGCTTGTCAATGATGATCTCATTCATGTTGTCCTTTTCCACGGCCAGACCATGGCGCTTGGCCCACTGGAACAGGTACTCGCTGACGCGCTCCTCGTGATGTGAGGGGCGGGGTACCTTTGCCAGCTCCAGAAATTCGGACAATACAATATCTAACGCTTTGTCTTTACTCATAGCAAACACTCCTTACTGTGCGACGGAGCAGGCTTCTTCGATAGTCATATCGCCGGAGCCGGCCAGCTTGGTATTCTTCAGCAGGGAATAGAGGATCCAATAGGCTGCAAAGGCGATGATCACACCGTCCAGTGCGGAGGAGAACACTGTCACCACGCCCAGCGTCTCCAGCAGCGCGAAGCCGCCGCCGATGACCCACGCGATGATGCCGATCCAGTTGATACCGCGCACGGGAGACCAGTTCTCCTTCTTGGCCTTGCAGATGACCCAGTAGTCGCAGATAACGACGCCCATGATGGGAGGCACCACCGCGCCCAGAATGCTGATATAGGTATTCAGGAAATCCGCCAGACCGGCAATCGCCATAATGACGCCCAGTACGCCGCAGATCATGGTGACCAGAGGACGCTTGCTGTCCTTGATGGAGAACATCTTGCAGGCGGCCAGACCGGACATATAGGCGTTGCCGGTGTTGGTCGTCCATGTGGCGAGGATCAGCACCAGCATGGCAACGATAGGCAGCCCTAGACCTGCGAACATGGCGGCCACGTCGTAGTTGCCGGTGCCGATGGACATGATGGCACCCACCAGGATCATCAGCAGAGCCGCAGGCATAACGCCGATCAGGGTAGCCTTCACCACGTCACCGCGGGTCTTGCAGTAGCGGGTATAGTCAGAGTTACAGGTAGCGCCCAGCGCGAACAGGCCGATAACGGTGGAGATCGCGGCGGGCAGGGGCATCAGGTTCTCCGAAACGGCAGAGGCGATGTTGCCCCAACCGGCGGTGTTGATGGAATGGATGCCGCCATAGGCGCACAGCAGCACCAGCAGCGGAACGGCGATATAATTCAGAACCGCCATCCACTTCACGCCGTAAACGGCGGTGATGAACATGACGACACCCCAAACGACGCAGCTCAGCCAGAAGGGGAACTCCACGCCCAGATGCAGCATCAGCGTGTTGAAGGCCACGGCGCAGGTGGCGGTCTGCACGGCGAACCAACCTGCCTCACAGATAAAGATGACCAGCGCCATTGTGAAGTTGGCGCCTGTCATACCGAAGGCTCTGGTGGAACACATGGTGGCGTTCAGACCGGTGTCAGAGCCGACAATGCCGCCCAGGATCATCATGGTGCAGCAGATGGCAAACCCGATGAGGGTGGCCCAAAAGATGGAGCTCATCGTCAGCACGCTGCCGAAGATGCCGCCCACCATCAGCATGGGGATGCAGATCATGGTACCCACCCAAATGAAAGCGATACTCCACCAGGAGCGTTTTTCGTTGGGTTGGATCTGGGATAAGCCCTTATCCTCCTGCTTGGTTTCTGTTACAGTCGTCTTGTTTTCTCCCATGTTGTTATTCTCCTCTCTCTAAAATGTAGGGACGGGGAATGCTCTCATTTAGACGGAAAGCCGGGAACGGGAACTGTGCCCCGTCCCCGGCTTTTCGTCGATGTAAGGAAGCTCGCTGTTGTCGGGTTCTGCAGGAATGCGCTTACTTGGCGGGATAACGAACGATTCTGCCGGTGTACTCCACGTTCTTGAAGTAGGGAGCCCACACATCGTTGATGGCGGCCTCGCCGTTCTTCCACCAGCGCTCATCCACCTCGATAATGCCGATGTCCACATACTGACCCTCCTTGGTATCAGCATTGGTCAGAGGCATACCATCATTGATCTCGTAGAAGGAGATGATGTCGGGGGCGGTCATGACCACGATGCCATCCTTGTAGATGACCAGATTCTCGTTCTGGAACAGAACCGTATAGGTGGAGCTGTCTTCACCCGCGACAGTGGCGGTGCCATAATCGAAGCCGCCGGCCGTCTTTGTTTCCACCTTGGTGATCTTACCGCGGCAAACGGCCTGGCACTTCAGGCTGGAATGCTTGGCGAGATACGCATAGAAATTCTCGGTGGTGTTCTCGGTCTTATACGTGGCCATCACTTCGCCGACGGTCTTGGCACGGGTAATGGTGCCATTGCCGATAGCGGCCTCGATCTGCGCCTGATTGACCATCCAGCCGGACAGACCGGCCATCATATCAAAGGCCACGCAGATGTTTCTGCCGATGACCTCGGCCTCGTGTGCATCGCGGGGATCGGCCAACTCAATGGTCAGGCGGTTGTTCTTGTGGTCGGCCATAGCCAAAGGAGAGGTATCCAGGCCGTTGACGTGCAGCAGCAGCGTGTCCAGAGCGGGAACAGCGCGGGCAGCACCGTCTGCATCAATGACGGGGATATCGTTCATCATGGCGATCAGCATGGGAACGAAGGTGTTGAAGCCGCCGATCTCAACGGGAATCGTATAGCTCAGGGTGCGACCCATGGTCGCAGCCATATCCACCAGAGCGTTGTAGGCGTTGACGGCGTAGGGCGTAAAGTCAATGTCCTTCAGTGCAACGGGAGAACCCATGCCTGCGGTCACAGCGGCATAGGCGTTGACATTCATCTCACCAGTGGAGATCATGCGGAGCTTCGGATCACCATGTTTCTTGATGTAGTTCTCCAGCATCTCCAAACCGGAGCTGGCAGAACCACCACCGCCGGCACCCAGGACGGTGGCACCATAGATGATGTTGATAATATCCTGACGTGACAAAACAGTAGACATTTCGAGTTCCTCCATATTCTTAATTTTTGTGGCGTTCCCGCCATCTCTGCTTAAAAGTATACAGAGTCTCGGTGTATAGGTCATCGGATAGCCAACTAAGGATTTCATCGTTTCATTGGTCGCAGAAACAAAGAGGGACTGTTTTGGCAGCCCCTCTTTGTGCATCTTGCTTTGTTAAGTTGTAAGTATCTCCTAAATCCCTTTCAGAATACGGTAGACCACCGCCGCTTTATATACCGCCAGCGTTGCGGGCATCTGTACCAGATCACATTTCAAAACGCTCCGGATCTTATTGAGTCGGTAATGCACGGTATTTTTATGAAGATATAGCAAGGTGCCTGTGCTCTGCGTGTTGGATTCCGCATCAAGAAGATAAGTGCATAGCGTTTCAATCAGGATATCACCGTCCGCAGTATCCTTCAGCTTCCTGATGGGCAGCAGACAGTCTGCTACCGCATCTTCCCCCTGCTTCACGGAGTCGATACATGATTGCACATAGCGCACATCACTGTCTGAATAGATCTTGCGCCGCGGATACACAGCGCAGAGCTCTGCAAAGCAGCGTATCATCCGATTATATGCATCGCGGGCCTGCGATGTGTTCTCAAGATCGTCGAAGACACAGCCGCGTGCAGCATATCCCTCTTTTTCAAGCAGGGAGACAAAATCCTCACCCATCTCCCGCGTATTTTCCTCAAGCAGCATCCCGTCGGTCAAGGCGACAATATAGGTGCCGTAGCTATCAACGATGACGATCTTATGGTGCTCCTGCAGGTACACCTTCAGCTTCAGGACAACGTCCAGCTTTTGGCTGGCGGTCAGCTCCTGCCCTGTTCTCAAATCCGAAAGCTGCAAAACCCACATGGTGTTAACGGCACTTATGGAAATGCCCATTTGCTGTGCGAGTCTACGCATTTTGGCGGGATCATCTGTCAGGACCGCTTCTACCAGCGCATCTGTACCGTCATAATAAGTGCCTTTGTCCCAGATGTTCAAGAATAACGCAACAACATCTACTGCTTGCTGCAGCCTTTCAGGATCCATTTGGTCAAACTCGTCCAGCGCCAGCAGGTGCATCCCTCGATGGGTCTTTGACGGAACGGGTATATCCCACAGTTTGAAACTGTGGCCTTCCAATTCCATTGTCTGCTGTCCCTTTGATAGAGTCTTCCGCTTTTGCAGCATCTGCAAAAGCGCCGGGTAGTCCCATTGGTTGGAAACCGGCCATGCCGCTGCGCCCCTTCGTTCCAGATACCGATCCGTCAGCAGCAAAGTACAGCGCATACGGTCGGACAGCAGGCGCAAGGCGGTGTTGATGTTCCGCTGCTGTGGCTCCAAAAGCGCAATGCTGTTCATCACCTCGGCGGTATAATAATTGCCCTGCATTCGCCGCTTGTGGATATACTCGACTATATCCGTGATCATATCCGAGTATCGGAAGTCCATGCGGCCAAAGGGCATGGCAATCAGCGGGAGGTTGATCTCATCCGCAACGGCAATCAGCGCATCGTCGATCTGAGGAATAAAGACCCCAACGTAAAACAGAACAAGTCCTGCCGCGCCCATGCTTCGCAAATGCCGCAATACACAGCACTGTCGGGCAACATCATCTTTAATGGTCACGAGAGCAGATATAACCAGTTCGTTTCCGACAATTAACTCGTCAGATAATAGATTTGTCTCCGGCCACTCCAGCACACTGACGGAGGACACCGCACGATCCAACCCTTTTGCACCGGCGACTAGCTGCGCTTCACGCAGTGTGGGAAGTCTCAGGCAATCCGCAACGGTCACGTTCATAGGATATCTCCTCTCGGCGGGACACGTACCAACAATCGACACTTTTTCATTCTCATAGTACCAAAGTTTCTGGTGACAGGCAATGTTTTTTTGCACAATTTCTGACCGCTTTTTGTTGTTTCTGCAACTAAAAAGCGCGTCAAAGGGCATCGTTGCTTCCGGATAATGACTGCCGCAGATGCGAGGCGTTTCTCTCATAGAATCGTGCCGGATACAACGCGGGAGCCGGAATCGCCGATAGGTTCTCCGCATTTTGATAAGAATTGAAGATTTTTAAACGGTGCCGTTTGGGGGTAAGGCTTTTGTATAAAGCATAGAATTTTTCCTTGCAGACCTGACATTATCTCTGAGTACATGTCCATCACCACACAACCGCTGTAAGAACTGTACAGACATGCCTCCTATATTTTGTGTCGTCAAAATGACAGTCATGAGCTGTGCCGACAGTATTTACCTCTTGCGTATATAGAACTTATGTTCTATTATGGTGTTTAAGAAAACTGGGAGGAGGACGGATAGATGGGCCGGAATATTCTACACGTAGACATGAACGCATTTTATGCATCTGTGGAATGTCAGCGGCGCCCTGAACTGCGTCAAAAGCCGGTGGCAGTCTGCGGTGATCCAGAAGCCCGTCACGGAATCGTCCTTACTGCCAACTATGTAGCAAAGCCACGTGGCGTCAAAACCGGCATGGCCATCTGGCAGGCGAAGCAGCTTTGCCCCGATCTGGTGGTGCTGCCTGCCGATATGAGGGAGTATATCCGATTCAGTAAGATGGCTCGCGAGATTTACGAGAAATACACCGACCAAATCGAACCGTTTGGCCTTGATGAAAGCTGGTTGGATGTGACCGGCAGCGTCGGTCTGTTCGGTTCGGCCGTGAGTATTGCTGAAGAGATCAGCGAGCGGATCAAGTTTGAGTTGGGGATCACCGCCAGCATCGGCGTTTCCGACAATAAGATCACGGCGAAGCTGGGTAGTGACTATAAAAAGCCGGACGCCATCACCCGTATCGAGCGGGATAACTATAAAGAAATTGTCTATCCGCTGCCAGCATCCGATCTGCTCTATGTTGGTCCTGCCACAGAGCGCAAGCTGCGCGGTGTTGGGATTTATACCATCGGGCAGCTTGCCGAGGCGTCGCCGAAGCTTTTGGAATACAAGCTGGGGAAAATGGGGCTGGTGCTGCACACTTTCGCCAACGGGCTTGATGTATCGCCTGTGCAGCGCAGTGATCATATCCGTGCCATAAAATCGGTAGGCAACAGCGCCACCACGCCGCGCGATCTGGTCAACGACGATGATGTGCGTCTCATGCTGTATCTGTTGGCGGAAAGCGTCGCCTGCAGAATGCGGGAGCTGGCGTCAAAGTGTACGGTGGTCGAAGTCAGCGTCCGGGACAAAGAACTGCACTGGTATAGCCGCCGGCGGAAGCTGGCGGTTCCAACCTGCTCCAGTGCAGAGATCGCAGAAGTGGCGTTCGATTTGTTCCGTCGAAGCTATTCCTGGACGGCGCCGATACGCAGCATCGGTGTGCGAGGCGCTGATCTGGTAGATGCGACTATTGGTATACAAACGTCGCTTTTTGATAACGATAGGCGTCGGAGCGCGTGGGAACAAATCGACGTAGCCGTGGACAGGCTGCGGCAGCGATATGGCTATATGAGTGTGCGCCGCGCCATCACCATGTCTGACCCGGCATTGGGCTGCATCAATCCCAAGGATGACCATACCGTGCATCCGATAGGCTACTTCGCAGGATAGGGGGAATATCCATGGAACTTGAAAAGAAGTATGTGCCGGTGA
>ULYD01023508.1_pt1 | contig 54191 bp, 58 predicted proteins | sample 1961831 | NCBI WGS metagenome assembly ULYD01 (sample SAMEA4835854, study PRJEB28245) | human gut metagenome | biome: gut microbiome; material: fecal sample | place: Denmark | collected 2008 | reverse complement strand
CGTCGCCCCGTCCGGCCCCGCCGCCGGAAAGGTACTGCCCCCCGCCGGCGGGCGCGGTGCGGGTTCCAAAGCCCCAAAATATTTCTAGGTGCATAATTTTTTGAAGGGCTTCCGCGTTTTTGACCCACGAAAAGGGGGTACGGGTCAAAAAATGTAAGTCTGGGGCGAACATGGCGGTAACGTCACCGGGATGGTGGACGCTTACAATTTGTACGCAACTCACGTTTTGCCGGTGCCAACAAATCATTCCGGCGTGATCTTGTTGAGGTCAACAAACTCGGGATAGACCATCTTGCCGGGGCTGGCAAAATGGTGGCTATGTCATAAAGTGTTTACATTTGAAAGCCCCAACCGGCAAAAGATAAGACGTTATAAGACGGTTTTGGTGCTATACTTAGTACAGTGGAATTATGGAGAGAGGCCCCACGGCGGCGAACCGAGGGGCCTTTTTCATACACTGTTGCTTACAAGTTGTAAGCGACCCGAAGAAATGCCGCAGGACCGGCGGCGAAACTGAATGCTCTGCCTGGATGATTTGCCAGACGGGGCATTTTTTATTGGAGGAAAACCAAATGGCAAGGCGAAGCGATGAGCGCGATGCCGCCCGCGCTGAGTACATTGCCCGGATGGAGAAAGACGGAGAAGTGAATCTTCGGCAGCTGGCGGACGATCTCCATCTTAAATATGATACGGTCCGCCGCTGGAAGGCAAAGGACGGGTGGGACCAGCCCGCACCCCGGAAGCCCGGCGGACAGCCGGGAAACAAAAACGCCGTGGGCAACCCCGGCGGCGGGGCACCTGTCGGGAATGAGAATGCAATGAAGGATGGAGCCTATGCGACCATCTTCTTTGACAAGCTCACCCCGGAAGAAAAACAGATCGTAGAGAATGCGCCTCGGAACAGCACCGAGCTGACTTCCCACGAAATCGGTGTACTGCTGCTCCGGGAAAAGTACATTCTGGACAAGATCAAAGAGTATCAGGCTTTACCGCCTGACCAGATGATTACATCCAGCGTCATGGATATGCGAGTACCCGGCGGACGTGGCAAGCGGAAGCGGGACGGCGCAAACCAGCAGATCGGTATGTATCAGAAGGAGACCCCGGCACAGCGTATCTTGCAGCTGCAGGAAGCCTTGAACAAAATTCATGGCCGCATCCTGTCTGCGGCGGCCCAGATGCAGAAAAACGAAATGGACAAGCTGCACCTGGAAACCGAACAGCAGCGGCTTGAACTGCTGCGCATCCGGGCGACCGGCGAGATCGGAGAACCGGGGGACGGTGACAAAGATGCTGTACACGAGTAAGGCCGTTGGCGAATGGCTGGGCATCACTGACCGTCAGGTGCGGAACCTGCGGGATCAGGGCGTGCTGTCCGAAGTCCGGCCCGGTGTCTTTGACATGAAGGTCTGCGTCCGGCAATACCTGAACTTCAAGATCGGCAACAAAGACGATCAAGCCCGCCTTGTTGCTGCCCGTGCCGAGAGGGAGGAAACCCGCGGCAAGATCGAGAAAATGCGGATGGAGGAAGCCCAAGGCGACCTGCACCGCACCGAGGACGTGGAACGCGCCCTGAAAACCATCTTTGCAAATTTCAAGAACAGGCTGGAAACCATCCCGACTAAGTACGCAAGTACCATGGCCCAGCTGACCGACCCGGCGGAAGCCCACGACATTCTGCAAAAAGCAGTGCAGGAAGCACTTGTGGAATTGAGTGACCCCGAAATTGCGCTGGCAGCACCAGCGGGGGAGGAACCCGAAGATGAGCAGGAAGAATAAATGCCGGGGCTGTGTCTGGGGAACCCGGCTGAATGAGATCCAGCAGTTTTGCCCGTTCGGCAGCTGTGTGAAGAAAGGCGGCGGCAACAATGGCAATGATCCACCTGGAACCGCAGACTGCACAGATGTTCAGCCGGGCGCTGGGTGCGCTGAAGCCGCCCCCGAACCTGACCCTTAGTCAGTGGGCAGATAACTACCGCCGCTTGTCGGCGGAAGCATCCGCAGCGCAGGGCCGCTGGAATACGGACAATGCACCCTTCCAGCGGGAGATCATGGATGCCATCGGGGATGTTCACATCCGCAAGGTGGTTGCCATGATGTGTGCCCAGTCCGGCAAGACCGACGGCCTGATCCTGAATACCATCGGGTACTACATGAGCTACTACCCGGCCCCTATCATGATCGTGCAGCCTACGGTGAACCTGGGCGAGAGCTTCAGCAAAGACCGTCTGGCTACTATGATCCGGGACACTCCGGTGCTTCGGGGCCTTGTGGATAACAAGAGCCGCTACTCCGGCAACACGATCATGAAAAAGAACTTCGCCGGCGGTCAACTGACCATCGTTGGCGCAAACGCCCCGACCGATCTGCGCGGCCGCCCCATCAAGGTGCTGCTGGCGGACGAGGTGGACGCTTACAAAGCCAGCGCCGGCAAAGAAGGCGACCCGGTCATGCTGGCCGAGCAGCGTCAAACGACCTACTGGGATTACAAGACGGTGCTGGTATCGACCCCAACCGACAAAAACAACAGCCGCATTTTGGACGAGTTCAACGCATCCACCCAAGAGGAATGGACGGTGCCTTGCCCGAACTGCGGCTTTTATCAGCCCTTTGTTTGGGACAACATGGTATTCGATAAAGACAAGTGGCCGGAAGGCGGCGTGCAATACCGCTGCGCTGAGTGCGGCTGTCTTGACAATGAATACCGCTGGAAGAAGAACAGCGTGCAAGGCAGGTGGCACGCAGAGCACCCGGAACGGGCGGTGCGGGGCTTCCACATGAACAAGATAGGCTCGACCCTCTGCGGGTGGGACAAGATCGTGGAGGACTTTATTGCCGCTGACCTGGATGCACAGCGCGGCGATTACGAGAAGATGCAGGTCTTTGTGAACACCGACCTGGGCTTGCCGTGGGAGGAACCGGGCGAAGCGGTGGAGGCAAACAACCTGCTGGACCACCGCGAGTTCTACGAGGCCGAAGTCCCGGACGGCGTAGTGTACCTGACGGCTGGTGTCGATACCCAGGATAACCGCTTCGAGGCCGAAGTGGTGGGCTGGGGTATCGGCAGAGAAAGCTGGGGCATCCGGTACCAACGCATCTACGGCGACCTGAAACGCGGTCAGGTGTGGGCAGACCTGGACGAGTTCCTTTCCCGTACATGGAAAAAGAAAGACGGCACGGAACTGTCCCTGCGGTCTGTCTGCATGGACAGTGGCGGCCACTTCCCGGATCAGGTCATCCGGTTTTGCAAAGAACGGGAGGAACGGCATATCTGGGCCATCAAAGGCCGCGGCGGCATGGACGTACCCTACCTGCGCAACCCCACTCAGAACAACCGCGTCAAGGGCGAACTGTTCACCTTGGGCGTTGACACCGGCAAGAACCACGTCCTTGCCCGGCTGAAAGTGCTTATCAAAGGCCCAAACTACTGCCACTTCCCGGCGGCAGAAGATGCCGGGTATGACGAAAATTATTTCAAGATGCTTACTGCGGAACACAAGGTCACACGCTGGAAGTCTGGCCGCAAAGTGGAACGGTGGGAGCTGAAGGATCCGGCGCAGAAACGTAACGAAGCATTTGACGTGCGGAACTACGCGACGGCTGCGCTGGAAATCAGCAACCCGCCCGGTCTGGAAATCCCCGGCGAGGATGCACAGCGTCCTGCACAACAGCGCCAGTACCGCAGAAGGAGATCGGGAGGTATCTAACCAATGCCTGTTATTTCAAAAGAGACCGCCCAGCGGCACCTTGATATGTGGCTGGAAGCTGAGGCTGCCGTATCGACCGGGCAGAGCTACCAGATCGAGCAGATGGTCTTGACCCGCGCCAGCCTGAAACAGATCCGGGAAAGCATTGCTTTCTGGGAAAAGAAAGTGGCTGAAGCGGAAGCGGAGGAAAGGGGCCGGGGCAGAAACCGGATCTACCACTTCTCTCCGCATGACGTGTAAGGAAGGTGGAGCACATGGCGAATTTCCTTGATAAGGCCATTGCGGCAATCTCCCCCGAAAAGGGGTATCGCCGCGCTGTGGCCCGCACGGCGCTGTCTGTCATAAACAACGGTACCGGCTACGGAAACTATGGAGCTTCCCACACATCCCGCTCTATGCGGAGCTGGCACGTTGGCGGCGGCAGTGCAAAAGAGGACATCGAGGACAATCTGGAAACACTGCGCAAGCGGAGCCGGGATGCTTACATGGGTATCCCACTGGCAGCCGGCGCAATCAAGACCCTGCGCACTAATGTGGTGGGGAGCGGCCTTGTGCCGACACCCCAGGTCGATGCGGACTATCTGCACCTGACCGAGGAACAGGCTGACCATTTGCAGGCGGAAATTTCCCGCGAGTTCAGCTTGTGGGCGGATAGTGCGGCCTGCGATGCAAGCGGCATGGATAACTTCTGGCGGCTGCAAACACTGGCATTCACCAGCTTCCTGATGAACGGTGACGTATTTGCAGCAGTGCAGTTCAAAGAACGTGGGAACTGGCCGTATGCCTTGCAGCTCCGGTTGATCGAGGCTGACCAGGTGTGCAGTCCTGACCGCACAGACAGAATGAATCCCTGTAAGGTGGACGGTATCAATGTGCACCAGATCGTTCAGGGCGTGGAAACGGACAAAGACGGCGCAGTCATTGCCTACTGGGTAGCCAGCAGGCACCCGCTGGCCTATGATAATCCGCTGCCCCTGACATGGACGCGGGTAGAAGCCCGCGACAAAGAAACGGGAGAACCGAACATCCTGTGTGTCACCCAGAGGGAACGTGCCGGGCAGCGGCGCGGCGTTCCCCTGCTGGCACCGGTACTGCCCACGATGAAGCAGATGGGCAGATATACGGATGCAGAGTTGGCCGCGGCCATCGTGGCATCATCTATCACGCTGTTTATCAAGCATGATAACCCGGTCAGCGGAGCACCGTTTGGTGAGGATCCGTCCGACAAGGCGGAGGACCCGAACACTCCGCCTGATGAACTGGCAATCAACCTTGCGCCGTCTGCGGTGTTTGACCTTGCGCCCGGCGAAACACCGGACACGTTTGACCCGAAACATCCGACCACGACATATGACGGCTTTATGTCAGCTATGTCCAACCAGGTGGCGACGGGTATTGAAGTGCCCAGCGAGGTGCTTTATAAGAAGTTCAGCTCCAACTACTCCGCAAGCCGCGGTTCTCTGAACGAGTTTTGGAGAACGTGCGATGTGATGCGGGACAGCTTTGCAGCGGACTTCTGCCAGCCGACATACGAAAAGTGGTTTGCCGAAGCGGTAGCCCGTGGACGTATCCATGCGCCGGGCTTCTTCGATGACCCGGCTGTTGCAAAAGCCTATATGGCCTGTAACTGGAACGGCCCGGCACGCACCAATCTGGATGCGAAGAAAGAAATCGAGGCGGCTATCCTGCGTATGGAACAGGGCATTTCCACTGCCGAACAGGAAACGGCACAGATGACCGGCGGAAGCTGGCGGGCCAATATGCGGCAGCGCAAAAGTGAAATGGAAAAAATGAAGGAGGTAGGTTGCAATGGGCAAAGCCAATTCCCAGACGAACCCCAAGTCAACGAATAATAAGTTCTGGCAGTTCCGCAATCTGGCCGACGATGACCAGAAAGCGGAACTGCTGCTTTATGGCGATATTTCTGAGCGCAGCTGGTGGGAGGACGCAGCGACCCCGAAACGGTTTGCGGACGACCTTGCCGCCCTGGGCGATGTGAAAGAAATCACCGTATACATCAACTCCGGCGGTGGCGACGTTTTTGCGGCCCAGGCCATTGGCAATATGCTGGAACGCAATGCCGCTACCGTGACCGCCCACATTGACGGGCTGTGCGCAAGCGCCGCCACCATCGTTGCCTGCCATGCGGACAAAGTTGTGGCAGCGGCAGACGGCAGCTACATGGTTCATCCGGTCAGCATGGGCGTTTGCGACTACCTGACCGCAGAGGACATGAAGAACTGTCTGAAAGCACTTGAAACCATCCGCAGCAGCATCATTACTCTGTACGCCAAGAAGTCCGGTAAAACTGAGGATGAATGCGCCAAGTGGATGGATGAAACAAACTGGTGGACGGCAACGGAAGCCCAAGAAAAAGGCTTCGTAGACGAGGTGGATGACGATGCAAAAGATTCCGTTGTGGAGAATCGCAATGGTGTTCTGTTCGTCAACAGCATCAGCATGAACACCCCGTTCAACGAAGCACCCAATTTTGTCAGAAGTCGGGTTACGGAAAAACCTGTGAACCGACCTGAAAATATGAACCCGGCGGAAAAGCCGGAACGCAATGACCATGGGGAGGTAAAAGACATGGACATCAAGACCACGGATGATCTCCGCAAGGCGTACCCGGATCTGGTAGCCAGCATCGAGAACGAGGCCACCACTGCCGAGCGCACCCGCATTCAGGAGATCGAGAACGCAACTCTGCCCGGCGCGGAAGATCAGGCCAACGAGGCGAAGTTTACGAAGCCTGTTGATTCTGCGTCCTTTGCAAAGGCTGTCATTGCCAGCATGAAGGCAAAACAGCAGGAGCAGAGCAAGAACTATCTGAATAGTGCAAAGGAGGCTGCGGAGAACTCGAACGCCAACAGCATCGACAACACGCCGCCTGCAAACCCTGAAGCCGAAGATGAGGAAAGCAAGGCATTTATGAATGCAATCCGCAAGGCTAACGGCGTGAAGTAAGGAGGATGGAACTATGATCATGGATCTTGCAAGAAAAGATTTCAGCACGGCCCCGGAATATTTCATTGCCGGAACCGACATCGGCATCGCAAAGGCCACCAAGACGGCCAGTGCGGCGGTCGAGGCGCACGCCCCTGTTCTGATCGAGGGCGGCAAAGTGAAGCCGGTTGCAGATGCAGCCGGTGCAGGTCAGGCGGTTCTTACCGGCCTGTATGGTATTACCGCTGACAGTGCAGAGGCAGACAAAGAAGTGCCGATTTATCTGACCGGTGAGTTTTTCGCTGCTGGCCTTGTGCTGCCGAAGAACGTGAGCGTAGACGACGTTGAAGTTCCTCTGCGCAATCTTGGTATTTTCCTGAAGTAAGGAGGACAACATTTATGGCTAATGAAGTAAGCATTTATGAGCCTCGGCACCTGATCGAGGTTGTTCGCACCACCCCGCCGATCCGCACGTTTCTGCGGGATCGCTTTTTCTCCAACGTGAAAACCTTCCCGACCCGCCGCGTTGACATTGATATTGTCAAGGGCAATCGCAAGATGGCTGCATTCATCCATCCGCTGGTTGGCGGCGAGATCGTGCAGAGCGAGGGCTACGAGACCAAATCCTATGCACCGCCCCTTATCAACCCGGCGACCATCAGCACGGCAGACCAGTACATGGAACGCCTGCCCGGTGAAGATCTGTTCTCTGGCCGCACCCCGGCAGACCGTGCAGCAGAAAAGCTGATCGAGGAATACAACCAGCTGAACGACATGACCACCCGCCGCGAAGAGTGGATGGCCGCACAGGTGCTTACCACCGGCAAGCTGAAGGTCAAGGGCAAGGGCGTGGATGAAGTCATCGACTTCGGCTTTGGCAACAAGATCACTCTTGAAGGCACGAAGCAGTGGGGCAAGTCCGCCGCTGACCCCTGGGGCAATCTGCGCGACTGGAAGCAGCTGGTGAGCCGTAACGGCTTTGCCAACGCAGATATGGTCGTCATGGGCAAGGTTGCAGCCGACAATTTCATGGCTGACGGTAAGATTCTGGAACTGATGGACAAGCGCCGCTTCGACATCGGTTCCATGGCACCCAAAGAGCTGGAAGGTGGCCTGACCTATTACGGCCACCTGAACCTGCCCGGTGTGGACGTTTACGGCTACGACGAAGTTTATCTGGATGACGCGACCGGCGAGACCAAGCCGCTGATTCCCGATAACATGGTGCTGATGATCCCCAGCAACGCAAACTTCATGCGTGCCTACGGCCTGTGCAACTATCTGGATGATGGCGGCAACTGGCACAGCTTTGAGGGCGACCGTCTGCTGCGCACCTATGTGGAGCATCGTCCCGACCGTCGCTTCATTGAGCTTCAGAGCCACCCGCTGCTGATCCCTGATAAGGTAGATTCCTGGCTGGTAGCTGAGGTTTGCTGATATGCTGGACGTTGACCAGAATTACGGCGAACCGGACACCCCGAAGCCGCTCCCTACGTTCAAAGACTATGTGGCGCAGGATGTGGAAACGGTGTTCTTCAACCTGAACGAGTTTGCAGAAGAACGCTACATAGATGATAAGCGGATGCTCTGCATTACCCAGCACCCCGGCGTAAATGAACGTGCGGCGCACTGGGAGGGCGGAGCAAAGCAATCCTTTGACCAGGGTATGTACAAGGCCGACCTGCTGCTTTTTGTGAAGCAGAAGGACTACGGCCCTATGCCGAAGAGTGGCAAGCAGATCACCTTGGACAAGAAACGGATCTACAACATCAAATCATGCTCCCTGAAAGCGGGTATGTATCGCATGGAACTGGAAAGGGTGAGGTAAGTTGGCATACTTCCATACCAACTATGACGCTTCCAACCTGATGGTCTCCGTTGATGACGCGGAAGTGACCCGCGCTCTTGGCGTACTGGGAAACAAAACCCCGGCGGCGTTGAAGGTGGCCGTAAACACAACGGCCCGGCAGACGCGCAAGCTGATGCTGACCGAAGTGAAGAAACGTTACGACCTGAACGCGGCAGGCAGACGCATGATCGAAGATCTGCACCAGCGCCAGAAGGCCACCAACCGGCGGCCTACCGCTATCCTTGCTATTATGAAGAACGACCCCGGTGCATTCCGGGCAGACCTGGGCTATTTCAGAACCAGCCCCACAAAGCCCTTCATGGGTCCGTCTGTTCGCAATGCGCCGCCCGTTTTTCGGGCGCGTGTCCTGAAAGACAGTCCAATGATCGCTCTGGGCGGAACAAGCGATAAGAGCAAGGGCTTCTTGGTACAGTTCAAGTCGAAGCATATCGGCATGGTACAGCGTCAGCTCGGAATACCTGCGGATAAGGACTACACGGAGAGCGGAAAGAAACGTTGGAAACCGAACGAGAAGCTGGCAACACTGTCCAGCCCTTCCGGCTCTGCGATGCACCATACCGTGTGGGAGATGCAGGAGCAGACGGTGGAGCAGATGCTGCAGCAGAACACGGAACGGCGCGTCCGGCAACTGATCGCCAATGCAAAACGAAAGGGTGTGATCTGATATGGCTGAAAAAATCACCGGCTATACCAGCGAAATGTGCCAGCAGGCCATGATTAACGAGTTGAAGGAACTGTTCCGGGATATGAAGTTCACGGGGCAGGAAGGCGAAAAACCGCTGAAGATCTTCAAGCAGTTTATCCCGTCCCCGACCGATGATGACGACGATGTGGATACCAATAGATCCAACTTCCCGTGCATCATCGTATCAAGAACGAGTGGCGAGGTGGTGAACGAAAAGGATCCGCAATTGGTCCTTTTGCAGCTTATCATCTGCTGTTATGACCCGAAAACAGACCGGCAGGGATATGAGGACACCGGAAACATCATCGAAGCCATCATGCAGCACTTCAAGCGGAAGCCTGTGTTTGGCGAGGCTTTCAAAGTGGGATATCCACGCAAATGGGATCTTTCGGATGATGACATGGACTTCTACTACTGGGGCATTGTCAACCTGATCTGCGAAACGCCCAACACCCTGAAAAACGAAGAAGTGGAGGCTTTGATATGAGCATCGAAAAGACCGAAAAGAAAACCGAGGCTGTGAAAGAAGCACAGCCTGTGACGGAAACCACCGGCGCTGCGGCGTACTGCGGGCCGACCGTCAAGGGCATTGCCCCGCAGTACACCGTATTCGTGGATGGCCTGCCCGAAAAGCTGAAAGAAAAAGTGGAGCAGGTGCCGTTCCTGAAGGCGCTGATCGTTCCGCTGGACAAGCTCGCAGAAATGCGCGTGAAGATCGAACAGGACGGCACCAGAGAGAACATTCTCTACAAGAAGGCCACCGACCTGATGAAGTAAGGAGGATATGACAAATGGCTATTTCTCATGGCTTTAACAAGACCGAAGCGGCGACCAGCGTCACCGCTCCGGTAACGGTCAACTCCGGCCTGCAGATCGTTGTGGGTACGGCCCCCGTTAATATGCTGGATGACCCGGAAGCAGCGGTGAATACGCCGATGCTGGTGAATACCTTCAAAGAAGCTGCCGCCGCAGTGGGCTATTCCGACGATTTTGCAAAGTATACCCTGTGTGAGGCGGTGAGCGCCAGTTTTCAGGTGATGGGCATTTCCCCTATCGTCGTGGTCAACGTCCTGGATCCTGCGAATGCAAAGCACATCACTGAACTGTCCAACAAGACCGTTCAGGTGAATGACGGCATTGCAGAGATCGACGAGACCGGCATCCTGCTGAAAAAGCTGGTCGTGAAGAAGGAGCAGACCGTACTCACGGCGGACGAGGACTATTCGGCCAGCTTCAATGATGATGGCACTGTGAGCATCGCCCTGGTCAACGGCGGCAAAGGCGACGACGCAACGGCTCTGACCATTTCCGGCTCCATTCTTGACCCGACCAAAATCACCGCTGCCGACATCGTGGGCGGCGTGAATGCGGCCACCGGTGCAGAGACCGGACTGGAAGTGGTAAGACAGGTGTTCCCCAAGCTGGGCATGGTTCCCGGCATTCTGCTGGCACCCCGCTTCTCCAAGGATCCCATGGTGTGCGCAGCGCTCCAGGCAAAGTGCCGCAAGATCAATGGCGTTTTCGATGCAGTGTGCTTTGTTGACATCGACAGTTCCGCTTCCGGTGCACGCAAGTACACCGACGTGGCAAACCAGAAGGTCAAGCAGGGCGCAACTTCTCGTGAAGCATATGGCCTGTGGCTGTACGGCAAGATCGGCAGCGCCATCTACAGCGGTAGCTCTCTGGCCGCTGCTGCGGCAGTCTACAACGACAGCCTGTACAACGACACGCCCAATGCCAGCCCGTCCAATGTCAGCGTACCCATTTCCTCCGCCTGCCTGGAAGATGGCACCGAAGTCCTGATGGATCAGGAGCAGGGCAATGTTCTGAATGAGCAGGGCGTGGCGACCTTCATCCGCTCCGGCGACTTTGTTGTGTGGGGCAATGAGACCTGCTGCTATCCGAAAAACACCGACCCGAAGGACGCTTTCCTTTGTGTCCGCCGCTTCTTCAACCACTCCTGGACCAGCTTTGTTCTGGACAACATGAGCAAGCTGGATAAGCCCATGAACAAGAAGCGCCTTCAGTCCATCATCGACAGCGAGAACATGAAGGGCAGTGTCTATGTCTCTACCGAGGTGTGCGCCAGCTACAGCATGAAGGCAGACCCCGACCGCAACACGACCGCTGAACTGGTTGCAGGCCACTACTCCTTCTATCAGTTCTGCACGCCGTTCCCGCCTTTTAAGCAGATCAACAACACCATGGAGTATGAGGCCGGCGCACTGACCTCGGCTCTGTCTCTGTAAGCAGGAGGAATGACCTATGGCTCTGAATATTTCCAGTGACCTGGTTCCCCAGGTCATCAATGACTACAATGCGTACACGGAAGATGACCTGCTCATTGGTCTGGCGGATGAAATCACCCTGCCCAAGATCAAGAACAAGACCACCTCCGTGTCCGGCATGGGCATTGCGGGCGAAGTCGATTCTCCCGTGCCCGGTCAGTTTGAATCCATGGAGGCAACGCTGAACTGGAACACCATGTACAGCTACGCCACCAAGATGATGAACCCCAACAAGAACATCCAGATCACCCTGCGTGCTGCTATGCAGAACGACAACAAGAACGGCGGCTACACCTACAAGGGCCTGCGCGTCGTCCTGGGTGGTCGTCCCAAGGAGCTGGATCCCGGCAAGCTGAAGCGTGCCGACACCATGGGCAGCACCACCACGCTGGAAGTCACCCGTTACCTGATGGAGGTTGACGGCACTACCGTTATCGACATCGACAAGTTTGCGGGCCGCTACTATGTTGATGGCGAGGATATGCGTGCCGAGATCAACGCCCTTATCTAAACCCGATACATGAAGAAGTCAGCCGTCCCGGCGTGGGGCGGCTGACTGTCTTTTGGAAAGGAAACAGCAATGGAAAATATCGTGAAGTTCGATAAACCTTATAAGTTCGAGGGCAAGGAGTACGACAGCCTGGATCTGTCCGGCATGGAGAAGATGACCGTACAGGACTTGATCGACATTCAGAAAAACATCGGCAACGAGCTGGCGGCCATGTCCGTGATGGAAATGACCACTTCTTTTGCACAGGAAATGGCCGTTAAGGCCACTGGCAAGCCTGTGGAGTTCTTCAAGCTCATGCCCCGCGGCAAAATCAAAAAAGTGCAGGCGGCGGTCGTCAAGGGCATGGATAACAGCGAGAACGCCGATGAAGTGAAAAAGCAGCTGGAATCTCACACCCTGAAGTTTGCAGCCCCCTACACCTACAAGGGTAGCGAAAAGGCGGAACTGAAGGACAAGACCTTTGACAGCATTGACCTGTCCGGCGTGGGTGAGTTGAACACTATGAGCGAATCCATGGCGGAAAACCGTATGGCCGCAGGCGGATTTGCACCGGTGAATACGCATCGCAACTACCTGTACTGCTGTATCATTGCCAGCATGGGCACCGGCTATCCGGTGGACTTCTTTGCCGGCCTGCCGCTGTGCGAGGCGGTCAAGCTGCGCGATGCCGTAAACTCTGATTTTTTCGAGTAAAAGGCGGGGCAAAAGGACTTCGGAAAGCAGCTATCCAGCTATCCATTGCCACGCATTCCAACATGACGGATCTACTGCACCTGCCCCGGCGGGAACTGGTAGATCTGTGTAACGAGGTGGCAGACGTATGGCGGGAAATGGAGCACTAGACCTTAGCATCCGCATCATGGGCAAGGTGGACCCGTCCCTTGTAACTGCAATAAAGCAGACGAAGGGGCTGACCGGTGATTTGGCGAACGCACTGACGGGAACAAAGTCACTGGGCAGTACAGTAGCAAACACTCTGGGTGTAATCGGAAAGACTGGGCTTGGAATCATGGCGACGCTGACAACTGCATCCGCTGTCATGATTAAAAAGACAACCTCTATGGCAGAGGAATACCAAGCCCAGGCAGCAGATGCAGTCAAGTATGTTGGCGGCATCATGAACGATGACGGCAGCATTGACCCGGAAAAGCGTGCCACCATGGAGGACGCAATCCTCAAGATGACCACGCAGGTCCCAATCAAACGGGACGAGATGGCGCAGATCGCCGCATCGCTGGGACAGTCCGGTAAGAGCTATGAGCAAATCTTTCTGGATAACCAGCAGACCGGCGAAAAAAGCTACCTGTACGATACGGCCCGGCTGGCTGCTGCGTGGGATATTGATGCGAAGTCTGCGGCCGATTATATGGCAAAGTGGGAAACTGCGTTCGACAAGACCCACAACCAGATCATCGACATTGCAGATTCCATCAACTATCTGGGCGGCCACATGGCTACCACGGCGGCGGAAATCGCCAGCGTGGTGAATACGTCCGGCGGTGTCGGCCAGACAGCCGGCGTTGACCTGCACACGACCTCTGCGCTGGCAGCCACCATGCTGGCTATGGGCGTTAATGAGGGAAAGGCTGGAACAAGCCTGAACCGTGTGTTTACAAACATCACCCTTGGCAACAGTGCAACGGATGCGCAGGTGGGCGCATGGAACAAACTCGGTTTTGATCCTGTGCAGATTGCAAAGGATATGCAGTCCACCGGGCCGAACGGAGAAGATGGTGCAGCAAGCACTCTGTACAAAGTCTTTGAGGCGATCTCGAAACAGGACAAGTACCAGCAGACTGCGACCATCAAGACACTGTTTGGACAGTGGGCCATTGAGGGCGTTTCAAAAATTGTGGGCAACTTGCCTGCGTTCCAGAATGCCTTGCTTATGGCTGGTGATACCAGCGCATACAGCGGCAGCATGGAGAAAGAATTGCTTGTTCGTCTGGACACCAGCAAAGCGGTAAGCCAGATGGCAAGTAATGCGACAGACCGCCTGCTTATCAAGATGGGCAATCAGTTCCTTCCGGCAAAGAAAGAACTGACATCCATGTGGATCGACATAGCAAACGGTATCACCGAGAGCTTGCCAGATCTGTCCAACATCGTCAATGGCATTCTGCCAATGTTGCACTCCGCGCTGCTTGGAATTGGCAATGCGGCGCAGGCGGCATTGCCGTGGATCCAGAAGGGCATCGACTACACTGCAGAGCATGGGCCGGAAGTGGCAGGGGCCATTGCTGCCATAGTCGCGGCGTTCGGAGCTATGAGCTTTGCACCGACGGCTTATAGCACAGGATCCTCGCTGCTGAACACCATCGGGAACATTGCAATCGGCGGAAAACCGAGCGGTGCCCCAGGCGGAACATTCGGAGGCATCACTGTCCGAAATCTGATGGGCGCACTGACACCCACAAGCCTGATCCAACGGGCAGTTGGTGGCGCATCCTTTGTAAAATCGAATGCCGGAATGTTTGCTGAAAATGCAAAGTACGGCGTTCAGATGGCCGGTGCCGGAGCGCAGCAGCCCACAACGCGCCTTGGAAAAATTGGGCAGACGTTGGACGGCGCTGGTGTCGGCATCTGGGCAACACTGAAAAATTTCAAGGGCCTGCGAAGCGGAACCAAGAAAGGAAACACCGGTTTTGTAAATGATGTGCTGGAAGCTAGCACGAACGGTGGCCTGCTGGGCGTGCTGAAAAACTCCGGCTCCGGTAGGTATGTTTCCAATGTCGGGCAATCGCTGGGCGGCCTGAAAAATGCTCTGGTGGGGTTCGGAAGCGGCAATCCGGTTGGACGATTTATCGCCAAGACCGGCGGTGTTGCGGGACAGATTCTTTCCGGCATTGCAGGACCGAACGGTCTTGACCTTGGAGGTATGGCCGGTGGAGTGAAAAATTTCCTCGGTGCAGGAAAGACGGTCATTGGAAATGGGCTGTCCAATGCATGGCAGACCGTCAGCCAGTCCAAAGTGGGTTCTACCGTCCTCGGTGTCGGCAGCAAGGTGGCGGGTGCAGCATCCAAAATCGGAGGCGGCGCTTTGAGCACGGTGAAGGGAGCTTTGAATGTCGGCGGCGCAGGGCTGAACGTACTGGGTACGACGGTAGGCCCAGTGGCCGCAAAACTGGGCAGCGGGTTCATGGCACTGCTTGGCACATTCGGCCCAGTTATTACCGGCATCGGTACAATCGTTGCGGCAGTCTCGTTGTTGGGAGATCACTTCGAGGACATCCGCAACATCGTCGGAATGGTATTTGGCGAGGGCGGGCTTGCCGTCTTTGACAAATTTACCGGAAAGATAGCCGGTGTCGGCGACACTGTAAAGCAAGTGTTCGGGCAGCTCACCACCCCGGAGGGCTTGCAGAGCATCCAGGAAAAGCTATCCGGTTTCAGTATCGGAGGGCTAAATCTGGGTGACGTGTTCGGAGCTATGACCCCTGCCATCCAGACGGTTATGCCGTTGATTGAATCGTTCGCCGGTGTGTTCTCTCAGATCGTGGATCTGGGAGTGAACCACATCAAGCCGGTGCTGACTGAAATCTTCGGCTTTATCGTGAATGAGGGCATCCCGGCAGTCATGCCGCTGCTGTCCACGGTGGTCAGCCTGGTGGGCACAACTCTGGTCAACGCCATCAAGGTGGCGGTGGATCTGGTAGGCAAGGTGCTTCCGGTGGTAGAGCCTGTGATTCTGGGCATCATCGGCTTCCTGAAGCAGGTTGCAACCATCGGCGTGAAAGCGGTCAACTTCATCATTGGGGCGCTGAACAAAATTCAGCTCACAATACCGGAAACGCTGTTCGGCATTCCGGTTCCGGTGATCGGCGGTAAGTCGTTCGGATTCAACCTGTCACCCGTGTCTGTCCCGGCATTTGCCAACGGCGGCATGACGCATGGGCCGTCCATTGCTGGCGAGGCTGGCCCGGAAGCCGTTATCAGCTTCCGGCGCGGCGTTCGTGAAAAGAACATTGATACCTGGCTGACCGCTGGTAAGCTGCTGGGCGTTGGTCTGGGTGATCTGCTGGGGTTGCCCGGCAGAAAACCGAAGATGTTCGCGGACGGCGGCTTTACAGAAGAAGATTCTAACCTGATCGACTTCAACAGGGTACGTCGCCAGCAGTATTACAACCAGGTGGCCCAAAGTTTCGATACTATGGTTCAGCCGGTTGCAGCGGCATTGGTACTGGGTTCCGACGCTGGTGTGGCGTTCAGCCGTATCACGGAGATCGCAAACTATGCAGTGGATGGGCTGGAAACTCTGGCGGCAATGCCGACACCTACCGTGTCGGATGACCAGGGCAAAGCCCAACAGCTGTTGAACACCGGAATCGGGAAAGTAATTACCGGTGCCCAGTCTGTTCTCGCAAACGAAAATGCCCAGAAAGCAATCCAGTTTATCCGGGGAGCGGATGCGGAAAAGGCAAAGCTGGAATACGCTGCCAACCCGGACAACTACGATCTGAGCAATGTAAACTTCTTCCCGACGGCTGGCAACAGTGAGCTGACAAGGCAAAATCTGTCGATGCTGGCAGACCTTCAGAACTACCAGCAGGAAGTGGAGCTGAAGCCCATCGGCGGGAGCGAAGATACTTCCAGTGGCGGCACCGGAAGCCTGCGCGGTGGATCCAGCAACAACTACCAGCGCACCTATACAAGTTCCAGCGGAAACACATATGTTTATGCACCAAACTTCACCATCTACGGCAGCATGAATGCCGAAGATCTGCGCTCCGTTATGGACGAAGGCTACGAGAAGTTCTGCGAGTATGTGGAACGGTACGAACGCGAAAAGAGGCGCACGCAGTATGGCACTTGATTACACCACGAAGTCCGGTGACACCTGGGACTTGATCGCCCTGAACGTGTACGGAAGTGAGCTGAAAGCCGATTGGCTGATGCAGAACAACCCCAGATATATCCATATCGTCCGGTTCGATTCCGGCACGGTGCTGTCAACACCAGCTCTGCCGGCTGAAAAGAGCGGAGATCTTCCGCCCTGGAAGGCAGGTGCATGATGGTACTGACAGCAGCGAGACCCAAAGGAAGGCAGGCAGCGGTTCTTCTGACCTACGAGAAAACCGATATTTCGGCAGAAATCGCACCTGATCTGGAAAGTTTCAAGTACACAGACGTGGCTGAATCCCAAAGCGACAGCGTGAGCATTACAGTCAATGCCAGAGCTGCCGAATGGAAAAATGACTGGTTGCCGGAAAAGGGCGTGAAGCTCTATCCGGCTATTGTTGTAAAGGACTGGAATATCGGGGGCATTGGAAGTGGCTACAGAGATTACAGCGCCGAGTGCGGGGCATTCGTGCTGGATGATCTGAGCTTTGCCGGCGCACCCGATTCGCTGACGATGGGTGGCGTGGCAAAGCCGAACGACACCAGCTTCAGCGAGAGAAACCGGACCTTTACATGGAAGAACACCAGCGTAAAGAAAATCGCTGAAACCATCGCAGGCCGTTACAAACTTGAGCTGAAGTTTGAGGGAGACGACCACAGCATTGATGCAAAGGAGCAGGATGGGACAGACAGTGCCTTCCTGCAAGACCTGTGCAGCACCTATGCACTGGTTATCAAAGTCTACACTTCAAAGCTCTGGGTGTACGACCGGGAAAAGTACAAGGCGAAAGATCCTGTATGGACGGTATATGAGAGCCGGCCCGTTGGAAATCCGACGGCCCTGTGCGTAGAGCCGGGAAGTTTCAAGTGGAACACAAAGCTGACTGGAACATACACGGGCGGCCTTTATACCTACACCAACAAACAGAAAAAAATCAATATCAACGTCAAGGTGGGCACGGACGAACGCCAGCTTAAACTTACTGGAAAGGTAAGCAGCGAGGCAGACGCAAAAGCCCGCCTGATAGCGGCCATCAAGAATGCCAATCACGGAGCAACCCAGATCAGTTTTACGATGTTGGGCTATCCGGCCGGCGCTTCAGCGCAGTGCTTTAACCTAGTTGGCTATGGAAAGATGGACGGAAAGTATTTCGTTGATCAGATGGAACACAGCATATCTCCATCCAGCGGCTACAAAACACAGGTCAAGGCCAGCAAAGTGGAAAAGGAGGATTTCGCATGAGCAGTGAAGTGAGATTCGGCAATGTGAGTTCTATCGACTATGAGGCTGGAAAGTGCGAAGTTACTTACCCAGACAGGGACGACACCGTTACGGAAATGGTGCCGTTTCTGTCCAATGGCGAGTACCAGACACCGGAAGTTGATGATCTTGTGCTTGTCCTGCATCCAGGAGAAAGCCCGGAGGATGCTGTTGTGGTGGGCACCGTCTGGAATGAAAAGAACAAACCGCCTGAAGGAAAAGAAAAAGTCTACCGAAAGGATTATGCCAACTCACGAGGAAAGGCATATCGGAAGTTTGATGCAAATGCAAAAGAACTGACCGACTATGTGGACGGAAAGAAAATCCTGAAGGCGAAAAGTCTTGAGATCCAGGTGGGCGGTGCAACCGTGACCATCAGCGAGGGCGGAGAAATCAAGGTGACATCCCCGGCGGGGATCACGCTTGCAGCATCCGGCGAATTGAAAATGACGGCATCGACCATCAATGCGACCGCTGGAACAGTGAACATCCAGGGCGGAGGTGGCGATGTTGTTGTGTCCGGCAAATCGCTGGTATCGCATACGCACACCGGAAACCTTGGCAAGAAAACATCCGCACCCCTGTAAGGAGGTTTTGGAATGTATGTTGGAATTTTCGGCGATGTGATTTTCTCCGTGGGACACCTGCGTGTGCTCACCCCGTCAAACTTCAAGGGAACGACCGGCGCAAACTGGGCGGAACATGAAGTTCTGGGAGGAAAAGCACGAGCAGAGTATTTATCACCGAAACTGAGAGAGTACACCTTTGATATTCTTCTGGATGCAGCACTCGGCGTGAATCCTCGCAAGATGCTGAACCGTCTGACAGAAATGTCAGAGAACGGAGAGATTCATTACCTGATTATCGGGTTTGCACCGGTATCGCAAAACAAGTTTCGGGTCACTGAAATAAGCGACAGCTGGGATTCGGTGATAAAACACGGGCTTTTGATGCAGTGCAAGGTGAGCCTGACCATAAAGGAGTACATATGATCGACTTCAGCAGCACGGTGGTTGAGCTGTCCGGTGACAGCGAAAAACAAAAAGAAGTGCAGGACATTGCAAAGTGCCTTCGCACACTGTATTCCACACCAATCGGGAGCCAAGAGGGCGACAGAGAACTCGGAATCGATCCAAACATATTTGTCGATAAGCCACTTCCGGTGGCAAAGGGATTATATGTGGCTGAAGTAACAGAGAAAACCGCATCGTTTGAGCCGCGGGCAAGAGTGGTGCGGGTGGACTGGCTGGACAGTGATGCGCTGCATGGCGTTGTAATTCCAAAGGTGGTGTACGAGCTTGTCTAAAATAAAAGAGTTTGAGAACATCCCGGACATCGACATTGAAGGCGAAGAAACGCTGGAAGAAGCTGTGGCCGATTGCAAGGCACTGTTTGGCAAGTACAACAAAGAACTTTTCAACGGTGAGGTGTCGTTGGAACGGTGTTCTGAAGCACGGCTTGTCCTTTTGACACTGGCACATCGTTCGCATCACAACATGGAGTACAGCACGGCGTGTCTGAAAGCGGAACTGCTGCCTACGAGCACGGGGCCGAATTTGGACAACCTTGCTCCGCTTGTTGGGGTGGAACGCCTGGAAGCCGGAAAAGCCACGGCGGTTATTCGATTCACACTGTCTGCGCCGAGAACGAGTGCAACCGGAATCCCGGAAGGAACACAGGTGAGAACGGCAGACAAACGGTATTTCAAAACCGAAAAGTATGCGGAGATCTCACCCGGTGAACTGACCGTGGACGTAGTTGCCGTGGCGGATGAGGCAGGAAGCAACAGCGATGGGATTGCCGAAGGCGAAATCAATGTGCTGGTGGATCCTATCCCGTATGTGTCCGGGGCAAAAAGTGTTTCGGCAAGCACGGGCGGTACGGATACGGAAGGTGACGATTCATTTACCAGACGTATCAACTATGCACCTTCGATTTTCTCCGTGGCCGGTCCGGTGGATGCCTATGAATACTTTGCATCGAGCTGGCGGTCCGATGTGGCAGATACGAAGATCGTTTGCAAGGAAGGATACACGATCCACATTTACTTTCTGATGGCCGGAGGCAGAGTTCCGACAAGGGAAGAATGTACCGGAATGCAGGAATATTTCGACACGGTAAAGCGCCCGATGGGTGATCTGGTTCTTTGCCATGCGCCGGAAGAAATCCCGTATGACATCGAGCTTACTTACCATATTGCCTTGAGCAATGTCAAGAATGCATCGACGATTCAGGAAAATGTGGAAGCAGCTGTGAAGGAGTATGAAACCTGGCAGAGAAAAATCGGCCGGGACATCGAACCGGCGGAGCTGATTATGCGTGTACGGGAAGCTGGCGCGAAACGACCACGTTTGTTGGCACCGGTCGAAACAACCGTCTCCGAAATTCAGGTGGCAAAGCTCCGAAGCTGCAAGGTGACATACGGAGGAATCGAAGATGATTGAACTCCACGAAGTCGGCCTAGTCGAAGGGCTGCCGCCTGATGTTGCCAAAGAGCCATGGGTACAGATCCTTGATGCAGTTTTCAGGGAGCGGCGCAAGAAGGAACTGGAAGCTGCCGAACGCTTGAAAATCTACACGGATATTGACCGTGCAGATGAGGCAGTTCTGGATATTCTTGCGGTTCAGTTCCGCGTTGACTGGTACGACACCAGCTATCCGATTGAAACAAAGCGCAGGATCATCAAAACTGCGCTGGAAGTCCGTCGGTACTGCGGAACGGAGTGGGCAGTCCAAAAGGCGCTGTCCTCGATTTATCCGAATGTGAAGATAAGTGAATGGTATGACTACGGAGGAAGGCCGGGCTACTGGCGAATGAACGTAGACATTACCGATGATGGTGTCATTTACTACACACCGGAAGAAATTGAAAAGCGCCTTGGTTATGCCCGGCGCTGTACCGCTCACCTTGAGCACATCATCTACATCGTCGAACCGCATGAACGGTCGCCTGCTTATATCGCCGCCGCACCCTGCGGCATGGCGACATCCTGCACCGTAAAGGTCCCCGGTAGGATCAAGCCGCGGGAAATCGGCGCAAAGGCGTATGTTGCCGGTGCGGTCGGAAGATCGAAAATGCAGGTTGCCGTGGCGCTGCCCGGTGCCGTTGAAGCAAAGGCAGTGAAAGCACGAGCCTTTACGGCGGGCACCGTTGAACGGTCGCACACGGCGATAAACATTGTTATTGGAGGACAGACAACGTGAGTTGGGAAAAATCTAGCTACACCGCCGCCGGTGCCGCCCTGCTGTCGGAATCTCTCTCCGGTGGTGCGCTGGTAATCACCCGCGCTGTGAGCGGCACCGGTACGGCTGACGCAGACCTTTCGGGGGAAACCGGGGTAAGCGGCGAAACACATGACCTGAAATTGCTGGACATCGAAACCGTTGAAAGCGGCGGTGAGACGGCTCGGCGGGTAAAAATCCAGATCACCGGTGCGGATGAAACGTACATCATGCATCAGGTGGGCGTTTACGGCAGGCTGAACGACGATGCCGAAACACTCCTGTTTATTATGCAGGATAAGCGCGGCGTGGAAGTCCCGTCCACGAAAGTGAACGGCGATTTTGAGATTGAGCTGGCGGCGCTGCTTGCTGTGTCGAACAAGGCCAATATCAGCATTACCGTTGACCCGCAGATGCAGGCTCTCGCAAAGATGGTCAAGGCGGAAATCGAGAAGCACAATAAAGATGCTTCCGCTCACGCCGATGCCATCACCGCCGCCGTCGGCAACGCCATGAAATCCCTCAAGGAATCCGGGGACGTTGTAAGCGAAGAACAGGTCAAGGCTCTTATTCAGGAGCAGGGCAGCTCTGGCGGGGCTGCTATCATCAAGGACATCACGATCCCCGCAGACGGTTGGGACTGGCAGCGGGAATCTGATGACGAGGAAATGCTGGGGATGGATGACTTCCGGTGTGTTGTTGATGTTGCAGTTGACGACGTGACGGAGGAAATGTTCCCCAGTGTTGCCTTACATAAAGCGGCCCTTGAGGTCGCAAAGCGTGCCGGGCTTTGTCCGACGGTGCAGGCTCTCGCCGGTGTCCTGCGCTTTTGGGCAAGGAACATCCCGACGGCGGATATGTCCGCCACGGTGGCGCTGTGGGCACCGGGAGGTACGGCGGGCGGTGGTTCCGCCTATGTGCTGCCTGTGGCGACGGCGACCCGGCTTGGCGGCGTGAAAATCGGTTCTGGCGTTTCCGTGTCGGCAGACGGCACGATCTCCGCATCGACCAGCGGTATCACACAGGATGAAATCGTCTCTGCGGCAGACACGGACAAGATGCTGGAGGAGATTTTCCCCGCAGAAAGTTGAACGAAACACCGGCATAACAGGAGGCTTATATGGCAGACAACAAGTTTGTGACCCTCGAAGCTCTCAAATCCACCGCTACACGCTTGCAGCAGGAATGGCTCAAGTCCATCTCCAAGGCAGGTCATGCCCGCTTTGAGGTGGCGGAAGCCATCCCTGACGCATCCGCAGCGCAGGAAAACATCATGTATCTTGTCATGAACGACAAGACGCAGCACTACGACATCTACGCAAAGGTCAATGATGAGGTCGTCCTGCTGGACGATACCACTGTTGATCTTTCCGGCTACGCCACCAAGGAACAGCTGGAAGCTGTCTCCGGCGGTCTGGGCGGCACGGTGTACGCCGCGACCAAAGCTGACCTGTCCACTTCCGACGACAGCGTGATCTCCGGCTACTTCGCCCAGAACACGGACGTGAAGCCCAAGAAGGGCGATGTCTTCGTCGTGACCACCACCGTGGACGGTTCCACCTATGAGCAGTCCGCCTATTTCTATGACGGTTCTGCATGGGTGGCCATGACCGGTTCCGTGGATGCCGATAAGGTCATCCTGCGGGAGAACATCACGCTGGCCGGTGGCTATACGCAGGTGGGCAACCTGACCAAGAGCCAGAACGGCACGGCGACTTTTCAGACCAAAGGCAAGAGCGTCATGGACGCCCTGACCGAGATTTTCAGCAAGCGGCTCCAGCCCAGCATCACCGCCCAGCCGTCCATCGGTGCGTTTAACCTGACCGGCGCTGGTGCAGTTGAGGCTGGCACTAAGGTGGCTTCTGCGGCCTACTCTGCTGCATCTCTGAATGCAGGTTCCTATCAGTACGGTCCGGCCACCGGCGTTACCGCTACCAACTGGAAGGTCGAGCGTATTACCAATGCGGCGACCACTCAGGTGGCAACTGCAAGCGCAGCATCCCTGACCGCTGGCTCTGATAACAACAACGGCGCGGGCTTCATCATCGGCGATGCAGGCGGTGACAATGCCGTGTCCAGCCTGAAATACCGCGTCACTGCCACCCACGGCGCAGGCGTGACCGCAAAGGACAATCTCGGTGCTGCATCCAGCCCGGCGGTTGCCATTGCGGCAGGTAGCAAAACCAAAGACACCGCCGCCTACACCCCGTTCCGCAACGTGTTCTACGGCGCGGCCACCAGCAAGCCTGCTCTGGACAGTGCTGCTATCCGTGCGCTGGGCAAGACCGGCAAGGCATATGCAGCTGGTACGCTGACCATCAACGTGCCTGCCGGAACGCAGCGTGTGGCGATTGCCTGCATTGCGACCGCAAAGGGCGTTACCAAGGTCATCAACGAGACCGCCATGAACGCCGATGTCACCGGCACCTTCGTGAAGTCTACCGTGTCCGTTGAGGGCGCGAACGGCTATGCCGCCAAGGACTACAATGTGTGGGTCTTTGAGCCTGCTGTTGCCTACGGCAACGCCGCAGTGCTGAAGGTCACGCTGGGTTAAAGGAGGGCTGAACAATGGCTGTGAACAATACCGTAAAGAAGTATTCCGACATGGAGTTCCCGCTGTCCATGAAGCGGCAGGACGCTTTCGCGCTGGATGAGACCGCTGTTTGGCCGTCCATGGAAACTGCGCAGAAATACGCAAAGACCAACCCCACCGCCTACATCGGCCAGCTGCTTTCCGTCATCGTGGACGGCGTAGCAACTCCGTATGTAATCCAGAACGCCGCAGGCGACCTCGCCCCGTTGGGCGCTGCCGCTGTGACCATTGCTTCGGACGACGAAGCAAATGAAATGCTCACTGAGATTTTCGGCGAGTAATGCACAATCTGTAATCGACCGGCTGTCCGGGAAGTCTGGGCAGCCGGATATTTTATCATGAACAAATAAGAAAGAGGTATTTTACTATGGCTTACAATGCAAATGCTCTCGTCCGTCTGGCTGCTCTGAAGGCTCTGGCCGAAAAGACCAAGGCTGAGATCGACAACATCAACACCGACGTTTCCAAGGCCATTAAGTCTCTTGGCGTTTCCGGCAACACCGTCAGCTTCTACACCAGCGCCGACAAGTCCGGCGATGCCGCATTCACCTTCGACTTCCCGAAGGAGCTGTTCCTCGATCAGGTCAAGACCACCTTTGTGCCGAAGTTTGCGTTCAGCGCTGAGACCTACCCCGATGCTACCGACCCCAAGCTGGCAGGTAAGCCCGTTATGGTGCTGGCTGTGAAGGGCCAGAACCCTGACAGCTGCTCCTACAGCTTCCTCGATATGTCCGCTCTGGTCGATACCTACAAGGCCAAGGCCACCGGCAAGGATGCTTCTACCACCGTTACCATCGCTGGTTATGAGGTGGATGTCAAGGTCAATGTTTCCGCCGCTGCCGGCAACGCTCTGGTTCTGAAGGACGATGGTCTGTATGTGGACATCAGCGGCAAGGCCGACAAGGTGAAGAACGCCACCGCTGGCAACTTCGCCGCTCTGGATGAAAGCGGCAACCTGACCGATTCCGGCAAGAAGCCTGCCGACTTCGTGGCCGCTGAGACCAGCAAGCGTCTGATGACCAATGCAGAGGGCGAAAAGCTGAAGGGCATTTCTGCTGGTGCCACCAAGACCGCCGCCAGCGAGACCAACGGTCATATCACCATCGACGGCGTGGACACCACCGTGTACACTGAGCCGTCCGATGTGATCCACGGCACCGTCGCATCCGACAGCGATGTGACCGCTATGCTGACCGAGGTTTTTGGCGCATAAGCTGACTGACCTTACCAAAGAAGTATGAGGGGCGAGACCGTCACATGGCGGTCTCGCTTGCTTTTTTAGGGAGGACAAGCGTGAATGAATATTATCGCACTCGTAACCCACCTGAAACTGGTAGCACAGGAAGCGAAGAAGTATGCGGCAAGTCTGGCAAGTGAGCTGTCCAATGCAACGCTGGAAGCAATGCAGGAAATGGACGTAGCCAAGGCTGACCGGCTGTCCTCTGTGTCTGTCATAATCAAGGCAGACGGCTGGGTGAAAGATGAAACGTGGGAGGAATACCCCATGCGTTATGACATCACTGCCGCAGATGTGACGGCGACCGATCGCGCAGACATCATCTTGTCGCCGAACAGTTTGACCGCCGCGATGGACTGCGGTGTTTGCCAGACCTGTGAAACGCAGGCAGGGAAAATCTGTATCTGGGCAAGGAAAGCCCCGGCGGAAGCGCTGACTGCTGAGTACCGGATCATTCAGGGCGAAAAGCCGAAGGAGGAATAACCATGGCATACGGAAATGTGAACGTCGCTGTACCCGGCGTGTCGAACGATGAATCCAGCTATCTGAAAACAGAACAGGCCGGTGCTCCCGGCGGCGTGGCAACACTGGATGCGGATGGCAAGCTGTCTGAATCCCAGCGCCCGACGGTGGACGCATACACCAAGGCCCAGACCGATCAGAACATCAGCACCGCCGTTGATGCCCACAACTCTGCGGACACTGCACATGGTGACATCCGCGCCAGCGTGGCAGCAATGCGCGGCAGTATCAATGCAATCGAGCTGAAATTCGGCACAAACGTGACGAAAAATCCTTTTTCCGCCACGTTCGGCAGTCTGGACGGCCTGACCGTGACCGGTGTGTGGAACTCCGAACAGGCAAGGATTGAATTTTGAGTAAGGAGGTGAATTTTTATGGCAAACGTAAAACTGGGCACGAAAGCCGTTGGCAGCATTGTCAAAATCAAAGTCAACGGCGCGTCCAAAGATTTTATTGTTGTGCAGCAGGGCAACCCGAACACCAGCACCTATGATTCGAGTTGCAATGGAACGTGGCTGCTGATGAAGGACATCTACACCACGTCCACGTTCGGCAACAATAACTCCTACAAGGATTCCAGCATCCACACATACCTGAACGGAACGTTCTACAACCTCATCGACAGCAACATCCGGGCGGCTATTAAGCAGGTGAAAATCCCGTACCAGAACGGCACTGGTTCCGGCGGCAGCCTTGCCACCGGCTCCAACGGCCTGAGCACCAAAGTGTTCCTGCTGTCTGGTTATGAGGTTGGTTGGACGACCAGCGACAACGGCTATTTCCCGAAGGACGGTGTGAGGCTGGCATACTTTGGCAACAGCTCCAGCGGTAACAGCAAGCGTATTGCATACAATGGCAGCTCCGCTGCCATTTGGTGGCTGCGCTCTCCGTACACCGGCAATGGCAACGGCGTCTGGAACGTCAGCACCGATGGCTCCTTCAACGTCAACTGGTACGTCGACTCCTATGGTGTTCGCCCCGCTTTCATTCTTCCCTCTACACTCGTGGTCTCTGACGATGGCACGGTCAGTGTCAACACTGCACCTACCGTCAGCACGGACGGCGCAGCTCTGGGGCGGAAGAACGCGGCCTTTGCGTGGAAGTACACCGTCAGGGATGCCGACGGCGACACCTTGACCGTCACCGAAAAGCTGGACGGCAAGACCACCAAGACCCGCACCGGCGTTGCCAGCGGCACGGCCCTGACCTTTGAGCAGACGGCCAGCGCTGCCGGATTCCAGAAAATCCTGAACGGCAACCACACCATCACCGTTGAGGTGAGCGACGGCAAGGAAACCGTCAGCACGTCCGCGACCTTTACCAAGGCCGTCCACGCCGCAAGCGTGACGCTGGCTGAACCGTTGGCCGTTGAGGGCGACATTACCGTTGCCGTGCTTCAGGTGACCGGCTCCATCCCCGATGATGCGAAGTTCAAAGCCGAAGTGACCAACAACGCACTCGACAGCTCCCCGGTCTGGCAGGATGCAACGACCGAGGTAAAAAAAGGCGTGAACATCGTCTTTGAGAATAAGACCGCCACCAACGGCGCGGCGTTTAACTTCCGCGTCAGCGTGGAGCGCGGCGAATCCGGCGAGGGCGGCTACATCGAAGCCGTCTCCGGCGCTTTCCAGTAAGGAGGACAGTCACCATGATTCAGTGGAAAAAGGACAATCTGCTCACCCGGCAGGAGAAGGAAGCCGCAGCCAAGAAGCAGCAGGAGCACGAACAGTTGCCCGACCGTGTGGCTGAAATGGAAGATGCCCTGTGCGAACAGGACGCGGCCAACGAGAAGCGCTTGACCGACATCGAAACCGCGCTGTGTGAGCTGGACGCAGCGCTGAACAAGGAATAAGGAGGTATCACCATGAACATTATCTGGGCAAACCGCCTGATTGCAGGCACTAAGACTTGGGCAGAGATGCCCGCATCCCGCCGCGTTGGCGTGAAGAAAGTTCTGGCCGAGCGCGTAAACAAGGGCGAGATCACCGCCGAGGACTACAAGAACATCACGGGCGAAGACTATGACGTGGCCTGAGCTGTGTGAGAAGCTGTTGACCCGGCTTGAAGCGCAGGGCGAGAACATGAGCACCGAGCGTGCAGAGTTCGGGGTGCTGATGGTGGACTGTGCCATGCGCGGGTGCGGGACTGATCCGGGCATGAAGGGAGATGGTAGCAATGGCGATTAAAGCCTATTCGTATGCGAAGGACGGGAACAGAAAGCTCTCCGCAAATTTTGCGGTGAAGGAGTTCCGCTGCAAGGATGGGAGTGACCCGATCTTTATTGACGATGAGCTTGTGACCCTGCTGCAGAAAATCCGGGATCATTTCGGGAAGTCTGTGACGATCACGAGTGCATACCGTACCGCCGCCCACAACAAGGCGGTGAAGGGGGCGACCTACAGCCAGCATTGTTACGGCAAGGCTGCGGACATCCGGGTGCAGGGCGTGGGTGTTGAAGCTGTGGCTGCCTATGCCGAGACCCTACTGCCGAATCGTGGCGGCATCGGGCGCTATCCTGTAAAGGCGGGACGCCCTGCTGGTTGGGTACATATCGACACCCGCGCGGCAAAGAGCCGGTGGGTAAGCTGAAAGTAGGAGGAAAACAGTATGGAGAACATTCTGAAAGTTTTTCTGATGGCATTCCCTGAATGGCTGGCCTGCATCTTCATGGTGGTCGGCCTTGTGGTCACGGCGCTGGCGGCGGTACGTCTGGGTTACGGCCTTGTGGTCGCAAAGACCGTGTACAAGTGGATCGTCAACGCGGAAGAAAAGTTCGGCGCGGGTGCAGGCGCAGAGAAGAAAGCGCACGTTATCGCGGTGCTGCGCGGCTACACCCCGGACTGGCTGGACTGGGTAATCAATGAGCGGACGCTGGATTGGATCGTACAGCTTGTGTTCGACTTTACCAAGAAGAAGCTCGAAGATTACATGGCAAAGAAATCCGTGGAAACCACCACTGTGGCCCATTTCGGTAACGTGGGGGAGAACAAGCGTAATGACTGACGAGGAACTGGAACATCGCCTGACAGCGGTCGAAAACCGTGCACAGAGCAACACCCACCGGCTGGACGAGCTGGGGAAGCTGACCGATGCAGTAAACGGCATGAACACCAATATCAAGTTGACCATCCAGCAACTCGAAACCACAAACCGGAGCCTTGAAGTTGTGACGGCACAGAACAAGAAGCAGGACGACCGCTTGACCGCGCTGGAAAAAGCCCCCGGAGTATTTGGAAACAAACTCTGGTGGGCAGTCATTGCGGCAGTGATCGCAGGCTTTGTTGCATCTGAATTGGCAAGGTATCTCCACTAAGTAAAGCAATGCCCCGCTGGCATCCTGATGGATTGCTGGCGGGGCATTTTTTGTTTGTCTGGGAGTTTTGCACAAAGGAAATGTGCAAAGTGTGGAAAGTTTGCGAATTGACAACGGTACACCGTATAATTTACGCTTAAAACGAAAATAAACGCCATAGTCGGAAGGAGGAAAACGGCGTGCGAGTGTTCAAACAGCTTACGCTTACAGACCGAATCCGTATCGAAAAGTGGTTGAAAGATGGGCTGAGAGTAAAGGAAATCGCAGACAGGCTGCGGGTGGACCCGTCCACGGTGTACCGGGAATTGAAGCGCGGCAGTTATGACAAGCTGGACGGTAAGACGTGGAAGCTGATTCCTACATACAGCCCGGACATTGCAGAGCAAAGGTATCAGGCACATCTTCGGGAAAAGGGGCCAAACCTTAAAATCGGCAAGGATCATGAGCTTGCAAGCTATATCGAACAGACCATTATAGATAAGGACTGCTCACCGGCTGCGGTGTATGGTTATGCCATGGAAGAAGGACGGACATTCAAAACGCATATATCGGTGCCTACCATATATAGCTACATCAAAAAGGGTGTGTTCCTGAATCTGACACAAAAGGCTCTGCCCAGACATGGCGTGCATAAGGGCGACTATAAAAAGGTCAAAACAAAGAATCCTGCCCGTGCGCCGGCTGGTGAGAGTATCGAAAAACGCCCGGCGGGAGTAAAAGACCGTGAAGAATTTGGACACTGGGAAATGGACACGGTGTATTCCGGCAAGAAGAAAAGTACGGTTGCACTGCTGGTGCTGACCGAGCGCAAAACCCGGAACGAAAATATTATAATGGTGCCGGATCGCCGTGCAGAGACGACCGTGCAGGCAATCAATGCGCTGGAACGGAAGTTGGGCGCAGAGAAGTTTGGCATCATTTATAAGAGCATCACGGTGGACAACGGCAGTGAGTTTGCATTGGCCGATCAGCTGGAACAGTCCTGCATCACCGGGGATAAGCGGACGAAGGTATATTACTGCCACCCGTATTCTTCCTGGGAACGTGGGAGCAATGAGAATGTGAACGGCATGATCCGCCGCCGGCATCCGAAAGGCACGGACTTCTCAAAGGTCACAGCGGAAGAAATCGCAGCCACGGAGAACTGGATTAACAGCTATCCTAGAAAAATTTTCGGCTATAAGAGCGCCGGCACAATGTTCCGCGAATGCCTGCGGGAGCTTGGTTTGACAGCATAAAGCACATAGAAAGCAGAAAATCACTGGTAAAAATGAACAATAAGGGATAACCGCAAGCGGGGTGCGCTTGGCGGCTTGTTTGCTTTACGCTAAAATCCACAAAAACAGAGCCGAAAATTTGTTGCATTTAATGCTTTACTTTTCAATTTGAAGAAAAAGGTAAAAAAACAGTTGACAAAAGCCTTTCTGCATGATAGAATAAACAAGTCGTCCGGCGAAGGACACAAAAAGTGAATATGGGCGTGTTCCCGAGTGGCCAATGGGGACAGACTGTAAATCTGCTGCTTTCAGCTTCGGTGGTTCGAATCCACCCGCGCCCACCAAACAAGAAAAATCCGAACCTATTTCCGATTGGAGAAGGGTTCGGATTTTTCGTTTTCTTTGGGTACAGCAATGAAGGCTCCCGTGGACGGCGCAAAACTCCGATACCTTGTCATAGACCGTAAGCCAATAACAAGATTTGGAGGGTATGATTATGAAGTACGATGAAAGAGCCTGCAAGTTTAACATGGATACCGGGTGTGTGGAGTTGACTCTCCAAGATGGGAGAAAAATTTCCATTGACTGCACCGGGGTTGAGGATGCTCTGGATGTTACCATGGAGCAGAGGTCAGAACTGGACTACCTCATCTACAATGACCCGCTGGGCTATGCGGACTTGATTTTGAATGGCGACCCAGAGGAATATTTGAAGAATGTAGCAGGGAGCCATGGGTTAGAAGATTAAGGACAAAAAATAAGAGTTGTGTCCAACTGGACACAACTCGGTGAGATGACCACAGCTATCTGCTAATACGGGTGAACTAATTTGAAGTATTTTATTGACGAAGATCAAAGAAAAGCCTCACACAGCAGCTGCTACTTGGAATTTCAACAAGGGCAGTATCATGACAAGTGCTGGCTTGACACATCTATTAGCATCAGTGATGAAGTATGGAATAGCCGCCATGTTTCAGATCTGATTCTTGAAGTGATTCCAGAGTTTGACTTTTATGGAATAACAATCGTTACAAAAGTACAATGGGATAATATTTTAACAAAAAGTCAATCGGATGGATGTACTTGCAAAGAGATTATTGCAGAAGCAGTTCCTTGGGCAGCAAAGTGTTTTGAAACGAATGATGTGTTCACTATCATAGGGATGTGAGTCGAACTTTCTCGGAGAATAACAGTGATACACAAAGGAGAGTGTAACATGAAAAAAATTCTTACAGCAATCGTATCGGTAAGCATATTTATTGTTGGAATTTTGCTTATACTTTGTGCGGACACTAATTTTTTATGGTATGCCTTTAATCAAAATGTTCGCCTTACAGTAGTTGCAGGGATTCTCATTGCACTTGTTGGTGGCGTTGGTGTGATAATGAATCTTTGGTGTATTCTAAAAGAATTGTACAGTAAATAGTTTATTGAAGGTTAAACTTCCAGTCTGCCATGGTCGCAGCCAAGAGAGATAATATTCAAACTTACTACTCAGCAAAAGCTAGGCACACTCCAAGAATTTATTATAGAGGGTGAATATCCCGCGCTTTGAACAATTTAACGATGAATATATTGTGCGATATGGAGAATTTCATTTGCGCGTTCACCTCGAATTGACTTGCAACGCAAAATACGTTACAATAAATCCGAGGTGATAACCATGGAAAAAACAATGACGCTCAATCTCCGTGTGAACCCTACCGTCAAGCAGCAGGCCGAGGATGTGCTGAAGCAGCTCGGCATCCCGATGGCAACCGCCATTGATATGTACCTGCGCCAGATCACCCTGACTGGCGGCATCCCCTTTTCTCTGTCCCTGCCGAAAGCTCCTGCGGCTCTGAATGCTGACACCATGACCGATGATCAGCTTCATGCAGCCTTGCAGGTAGGCATTAAGGAAATTCAGAACGGTGATACCGTGGATGCGGCAAGCGCATTCGCACAGTTCAGGGAACAGCACAGATGAAGCAGTATGACGTGAAAATTTCTCGTGCAGCCCTCAGCGATATGGAGCAGATTTACAGCTATATTGCTGACCGTCTGCTGGAGCCTGACACGGCTATGGGGCAGTATAATCGTATTGCAGAAGCCATCCAATCCCTGAACATCCTGCCAGAGCGCTGTGCGCTGGTGGAAAGCGAGCCGGAACGCACCCAAGGGCTGCGGCAGATGCTGGTGGACAACTACTCGGTGTTCTACATTGTGGGCGAGGATACCGTGTCGGTGGCTCGTGTGCTGTACAGTGCATCCGACCTTGTGCGCCGCCTGCGGAGAATGAAGTGAAAGGGGTGTTTGCATGACCGCCGTAATCTACGCCCGCTATTCCAGCGACAACCAGCGCGAAGAATCCATCGAAGGCCAGATTCGTGAATGTACGGCTTATGCCGAAAAGAACGGCATTACCGTGGTCAAGCACTACATCGACCGCGCCCTTTCTGCCAAAACTGACAACCGCCCGGATTTCCAGCAGATGATCAAGGACAGCGAAAAACGGCTGTTTGACATCGTGCTGGTCTGGAAACTCGACCGTTTTGCCCGGAACCGCTATGATTCAGCCCACTATGAGTACCAGTTGGAACGAAATCATGTCAAGCTGGTATCTGCCACGGAGCCTATCTCTGACAGCCCTGCGGGTATCATGGTCAAGAGTATGCTCACCGGCATGGCTGAATACTATTCCGCAGAACTTTCTGAAAAGGTCGTGCGTGGCATGACCGAGAATGTTCTGAAGGGCAAGTACAACGGCGGCACGATTCCCATTGGCTTCAAGGTGGACGAGGAAAAGTTCTTTCAAATTGACCCGCTGAAAGCCCCCTTTGTGGTGGAAGCCTTTCAGCGGTACAACGATGGCGCGACCATGAAGGAGCTGATGAACTGGCTGAACGACAGCGGTGTGACTACCAACCGCAACCAGAAGTTCACCTATAACAGTGTTCAGAAGTTGCTGACGAACAAACGTTACATCGGAGAAAACCACTTCAAGGACATCGTAATGCCCGACAGCATCCCGGCCATCGTGGACAAGGATTTGTTTGAGGAAGTGCAGCAAAAAATCAAAAAGAACAGCCGTGCTCCTGCCCGCCACAAGGCCGAGGATGATTATCTGCTCACCACCAAGCTGTTCTGTGGAATGTGCGGCGCGATGATGTTCGGCGAGTGCGGTACGGGTAGAAACAAGGTCGTTCATCATTATTATAAGTGCGCCACCGCGAAGCGTTTCAAGACCTGCAAGAAAAAGACCGTCCGTAAGGAATGGCTTGAAGATTTGGTCGTAGCTGAAACCATGAAGCTGATTCAGGATGATGCCGTGATTGATGCCATCGTTGCGGAAGTGATGGAGTTGCAGGATCAGGAAAACACCACGCTCCCATTGCTGGAAAAGCAGATGCGTGAGGTAGAGAACGGCATTGAAAATATGCTGAACGCCATCCAAGCGGGTGTGCTGACCAATTCCACCAAGTCGCGTTTGGAAAAGCTGGAAGCCCAGCAGAAAGAACTTGAGGTTCGGATCACCGAAGAAAAAATCGCTCGGCCTCGGTTGAGTGAAAATCAGGTTCGGTTCTGGCTGACCCGGTTCCGCAAGCTCGACCCGAACGTGAAAAGCCACCGGGAAACGCTTATCAATACATTCGTGAATGCTGTTTATCTCTATGATGAAAAAGTTTTGATTACATTCAACTACAAAGACGGCACAAAAACCGTCACTTTCGATGAGATCGCCGCCAAAGATGCCCCAGAGGGCAATGGTTCGGATTTGGGTTGCTTCGCTCCACCAAAAAACCTCAACGTATGCAAGTACGCTGAGGTTTTTGTTTTGCGACAAGGCTAAAATCATCGGGCGGGTGGATTCGAACAGCTGCGGCGACATCGCTGAAGATGGCGCAAAAACAGCCCGGTGGGCTGTTTTTAGCAGCGCGGCTCGCGCAATCCACCCGCGCCCACCAAAAGGACCAGCGTAGAAATTACGCTGGTTTTTTGTTTTGCCCGGCATCTTAAGTCTCACTCTCGAGGATGGATCCGAACAGCTGAGGCACCGTTCAGCAGGACGATCTCCAGCAGTGCAAGGATCAGCAGAACAATAAGAACCGTCGTAACCATCGTGTACCGTGCATCATAATATTTTGCAACGGTATTCAGGTTGGTACTCTGTGCATTGATTTTTTAAATTTTTCTTCAAAAAAATCATTGACAATGCTTTCTGTGCATGATAAAATCACATTTGATTTTGAGAGACAAAGCATGGCAGAGTCTTTTCAAAGCAATTTACCATGGACCGCCCAGCGGGGCTAAGGCCATACGGACAGCCGGGTCCACTGCCGACCGGCGGCACAGCCGCCATTATTGATTGAGTGTAGCAGCTCAAATTTTATAAGTTGGTTCCTTTACAACCATGAAATTGCGCAGTCAGTGTGCAGACTTGTGAAACGGTCAATAAAGAGCAGTAAAAGCAGAATTGCTATATAGACTCTCATAATCCCGTCTTTTTTGAATCATGCGAAGCGGCCTTTGTACTCTGGTGTTTCTTCCGGGGGTCTTTGGCGGCGCATTCAAATGCTTTTCAAAGCGCAAGTCTGCACTTTTTGTGCGGTACTTGCGCTTTTTTGTTTGCATCGGGATCAGGGACGGAGGAAAAACATGAGTGAGAACCGAACACGGTTCCGGCTGAACCAGAACCGTGCGCCCATCTATGAAGCGCTGGAACAGTTCCGCAAAATGCGGGTGGTGCCCTTTGATGTGCCCGGCCACAAGCGAGGCCGCGGCAACCCGGAGCTGACCGCCTTTCTGGGCCAGCAGTGCGTGGGCGTGGATGTGAACAGCATGAAGCCGCTGGATAATCTCTGCCACCCGGTATCGGTCATCCGGGAAGCAGAGGAGCTGGCCGCAGATGCCTTTGGCGCTGCCCACGCATTCCTCATGGTGGGCGGCACCACCAGCAGTGTGCAGAGCATGGTGCTTACCGCCTGCAAGCGCGGCGATGAGATCATTCTGCCCCGCAATGTGCACCGCAGTGTGCTGAACGCACTGGTACTGTGCGGCGCGGTGCCGGTGTATGTGAACCCCGAGGTGGACAAGCGCCTTGGCATCTCGCTGGGCATGAAGCGGGAACAGGTGGAAAAGGCCATTAAAGAGCATCCGAATGCTGTGGCTGTTCTGGTGAATAACCCCACCTACTACGGCATCTGCTCTGACCTGCGCGCCATCGTAAAAATGGCCCACGATGCCGGGATGCTCTGCCTTGCGGACGAAGCCCACGGCACCCACTTCTACTTTGGCGGCGGCCTGCCGGTGTCTGCCATGGCGGCAGGGGCTGATATGGCATCCGTCTCCATGCACAAGAGCGGCGGCAGTTTAACGCAGTCCAGCCTGCTGCTCATCGGCCCCAATGTGCACCCGGGCTATGTGCGGCAGATCATCAACCTGACCCAGACCACCTCCGGCAGCTACCTGCTCATGTCCAGTCTGGATATCTCCCGCCGCAACCTTGCGCAGCGCGGGCGGCAGGTATTCCACCAAGTGGCCGACATGGCCGAGTATGCCCGAGAGGAGATCAACGCCGTGGGCGGCTACTACGCCTTTGGCAAGGAGCTGTGCAACGGCGACTCCGTTTTTGACTTTGATACTACCAAGCTCAGCGTCCACACGCTGGATATCGGCCTTGCAGGCATTGAGGTGTACGACATCCTGCGCGATGAGTACGACATCCAGATCGAGTTCGGCGACATTGGCAACATTCTGGCCTACCTTTCCATCGGCGACCGCCCGCAGGAGGTGGAGCGTCTGGTCAGCGCATTGGCCGAGATCAAGCGCCGCTACCAGACCGACGGCTCCGGCCTGCTGAGCCAGGAATACATCGACCCTGTTGTGGCTGCCAGCCCGCAGGAGGCTTTCTATGCGCCCAAAAAGAGCCTGCCGCTCCGGGAGACCGAGGGCATGGTGTGCAGCGAGTTCGTCATGTGCTACCCGCCGGGCATTCCCATTCTGGCCCCGGGCGAGCGCATCACCAAGGAAATTTTGAACTACATCGAGTACGCCAAGGCCAAGGGCTGCAGCATGACCGGCCCCGAGGACCCGGACATCGAGCGGCTGAACGTTCTGGCATAAGGAGGGAATGCAGATGGAATTTTGGTTTTCTGAGTTTCACACCCCGGACGTGAAGCACAGCATCCGGGTGAACAAACAGCTCTACTCCAAGCAGAGCGATTACCAGCGCATCGATATTTTTGAAACGCCGGAGTTTGGCCGGGTGCTCACATTGGACGGCAATGTGATGCTGACCGAGCGCGACGAATTCATCTATGACGAGATGATCGTGCATGTGCCCATGGCGGTGCACAAGCAGGCAAAAGACATCCTTGTCATCGGTGCCGGTGACGGCGGCGTGGTGCGGGAGCTGACCCGCTACGACCGGGTGGAGCGCATCGACCTTGTGGAGATGGACCCGCAGGTGGTGGAAGCCTGCCGCGCCTTCCTGCCCAGCAACGCCTGCCGCATGGATGACCGCCGGGTGCACATCTATTTTGAGAACGCCCTCAAGTATATCCGCCGCTGCGAGGAGGAGTACGACCTCATCATCGTGGACTCCTCCGATCCCTTCGGCCCATCCGAGGGTCTGTTCACCCGCGAGTTCTACGGCAGCTGCTTCAATGCCCTGAAAGCGGACGGCATCATGGTGAACCAGCAGGGCAGCCCCTTCTATGCCGAGGATGCCAGCGCCATGCAGCGCAGCCACAAGCGCATTGCGTCCACCTTCCCCATCAGCCGAGTGTATCAGGCACACATTCCCACCTTTGCGGCTGGGTACTGGCTGTTCGGCTTTGCCAGCAAAAAGTATCATCCCATCGATGATCTGGATGCAGACGCATGGAAGGCGCTGAACATGCGCACCCGCTATTACACTGCCCGGCTGCATGTCGGCGCATTTTACCTGCCGGCATTTCTTGAGGAAATGCTGCGGGAAGTGGAGGAACACTGATGCAACCCAACATTGAAAACTTCATCGGCTGTGACAGCAGCTACCGCGCCGCCAGCATCGTGCTGTACGGTGCGCCCTACGATTCCACCACCAGCTACCGCCCGGGCGCACGGTTCGGCCCGGCGGCCATCCGACACGAAAGCTATGGTCTGGAGACCTACAGCCCCTACCAGAATGCCGACCTGACCGATTTTGACATCTTCGACAGCGGCGATCTGGAGCTGTGCTTCGGCTCCAGCGAGAGCGCCCTTGCGGACATCGAAGCCCGCGCAGAGGAGATCCTGCAGGACGGCAAGTTCCCGTTGCTGCTGGGCGGTGAACATCTGGTGACGCTGGGTGCCGTGCGGGCTGCTGTGAAGAAATATCCGGATCTGCACATCGTGCACTTTGACGCCCACGCCGACCTGCGGGACGACTACCTTGGTGCAAAGCTGAGCCACGCCTGCGTGCTGCGCCGCTGCCATGAGCTGGTGGGCGACGGCCGCATCCATCAGTTCTGCATCCGCAGCGGCGACCGCGCCGAGTTCGAGTTTGCAGCCCAGCACACCGAGATGCACAAATTCGATTTTGCCGGCCTTGCTGAGCTGACGGAACAGCTGTGCGAGAGCAAGGTGCCCGTCTACCTGACCATCGACCTCGACTGTCTGGACCCCTCCTGCTTCCCCGGCACCGGCACGCCCGAAGCCGGCGGCGTGAGCTTTTTGCAGCTTCTGGATGCCATCCGCACCGTGACGAAAGCCAACATCGTAGCCGCAGACCTCAACGAGCTGGCTCCCACGCTGGATACCACCGGCGTTTCCACCGCCACCGCCTGCAAGGTGCTGCGCGAAACGCTGATCGCGCTGGACAAGGGCTGGCCCGGCTTTCAGGTCTGACCGAATTTGCACACATTGACATAAAGGAGAAAAATCATGAGCAAAGTTCTGATCATCGGCTGCGGCGGCGTGGCCTCCGTTGCCATCCACAAGTGCTGTCAGGTGCCCGAGGTGTTCACCGAGATCTGCATCGCCAGCCGTACCAAGTCCAAGTGCGACAAGCTGGCTGCAGAATTGGCCCCCAAAACCGCTACCAAGATCACCACCGCACAGGTGGATGCCGACAAGGTGGACGAGGTGATCGCCCTCATCAAGGCTTATCAGCCCGACCTCGTGATGAACATTGCCCTGCCCTATCAGGACCTGACCATCATGGATGCCTGCCTTGCCTGCGGCGTAAACTATATGGACACCGCCAACTACGAGCCGGAGAACACCGACGACCCGGAGTGGCGTGCCATCTACGAGAAGCGCTGCAAGGAAGCGGGCTTCTCCGCCTACTTTGATTACAGCTGGCAGTGGGCCTACGCAAAGAAGTTTGAGGAAGCCGGCCTGACCGCCCTGCTGGGCAGCGGCTTCGACCCGGGCGTGACCCAGGCTTACTGCGCCTACGCCAAAAAGCACGAGTTCGACACCATTGACACCATTGATATTCTGGACTGCAACGGCGGCGACCACGGCTATGCCTTTGCCACCAACTTTAACCCGGAGATCAACCTGCGCGAGGTGTCCGCTCCCGGCAGCTACTGGGAGAACGGCCACTGGGTGGAGATCCCGGCTATGAGCATCAAGCGGGAATACAACTTCGATCAGGTGGGCGACAAGGATATGTACCTGCTGCACCACGAGGAGATCGAGTCCCTTGCCAAGAACATCCCGGAGGCAAAGCGCATCCGCTTCTTCATGACCTTTGGCCAGAGCTATCTCGACCACATGCGCTGTCTGGAGGATGTGGGCATGCTGTCCACCACCCCGGTCAACTTCAACGGGCAGGAGATCGTGCCCATCCAGTTCCTCAAGGCTCTGCTGCCGGACCCCGCCAGCCTTGGCCCCCGCACCAAGGGCAAGACCAACATCGGCTGCATCTTCACCGGCAAGAAGGACGGCAAGGAAAAGACCTACTATATTTATAATGTGTGCGACCATCAGGAGTGCTACAAGGAGGTCGGCTCTCAGGCCATCAGCTACACCACCGGCGTACCGGCCATGTGCGGCGCACTGATGCTGCTCACCGGCAAGTGGACCACCAAGGGCGTGCACACTGTGGAAGAGTTTGATCCGGACCCGTATCTGGACGCTCTGGACAAGTACGGCCTGCCCCGTTCCGAGAGCCACAGCCCGGCGCTGGTGGACTGATGCGGCTGGCCGATACCCGCCCGCCCTTTGCGGGCCTTGCAAACCTTTCTTGGGAAGCGCTTGCCTCTCTGCCCACCCCCTGCTACCTGCTGGACGAAGGGCAGCTGCGCCGCAACGGCGAACTTCTGCTGGGGGTGCAGCAGCGCACCGGCTGCAAAATTCTGCTGGCGCAGAAGGCTTTTTCCAACTTTAATGTTTACCCGGTGCTGGCTCCTTATCTGGCGGGCACCGAGGCCAGCGGCCTGTACGAGAGCCGCCTTGGCAAAGAAGAGCTGCCGGAAAAAGAGAACCATGTGTTCTGCGCGGCCTACCGGGCAGACGAGTTCGCGGAGCTGCTGCAGTACGCCGACCACATCGTGTTCAATTCGCCCAGCCAGCTGGCAAAGTTCGGCCCGGCAGCAAAGGCGGCGGGCAAGAGCGTGGGCCTGCGGCTGAACCCGGAGTGCTCCACGCAGGAAGGCCATGCAATTTACGACCCCTGCGCCCCGGGCAGCCGCCTTGGCACCACCCGCGCCCAGTGGGATGCCGCCCTGCAGCAGCATCCGGAGTTGCCCGCCCTGCTGGACGGACTGCACTTCCACACCCTATGCGAGCAGGATGCCGATGCACTGGCCCTGACGCTCCCGGCGGTGGAAGCCGCCTTCGGCGACCTTCTGCCCCGGATGAAGTGGCTCAATTTCGGCGGCGGGCACCACATCACCCGCCCGGATTATGACCTGCCCCTGCTGGAAAAATGCATCACCGAAACACAGAAAAAGTACGGCGTGCAGGTGTATCTGGAGCCGGGCGAAGCATGGGCGCTGAACGCCGGGTATCTTGTTACCACTGTGCTGGATACTTTGCAAAATGGCGAGACGAGCCTTGCCATTCTGGACATGTCTGCGGCCTGCCACACCCCGGATGTGATCGAGATGCCCTACCGCCCGCCGCTGCTGGATGCCGGGGACCCCGGCGAAAAGCCGTACCTCATCCGCCTTGGCGGCCCCACCTGCCTTGCCGGGGATGTGGTGGGCGACTACAGCTTTGCCTCCCCGCTCACCGAGGGGCAAAGGCTCATTTTCGGCGATATGGCCATCTACACCACCTGCAAGAACAACACCTTCAACGGGATGCCGCTGCCGCCCATCTGGGCAATGGACGAAAACGGCACCTGCCGGGAGCTGGTGAAGTTCGGCTACAGCGATTTCAAGATGCGGCTGGGACGTGCAGCGGATTAAAGTATGACCCTTACGGCAAATCTGTATTTAATCAAAAGACAGCCTGTATCAAAACCGCCCAAAATGCACGCTGTTCAAATACAGTTTCTTTTTATCATCTGACGAAAATTTAAAAAAATTCATATTCAGCCTAGACAAGTTCCTTTTCATGTGCTAAAACAATGCTAAGAAACCCGCAACGATGCAGGATCTGAGGATCACTGCGCCGTTGCGGGTTTTTCTTGTTTTATCTGGGAAAGTGTTAAGAAATAATAGAGGAGGCAATTCTTATGAAAGCATTCATTTCGCGTCGTGATTTCCTGAAAGCGGCAGGCATCACCGCCGCAGCAGCAGCTTTGGCAGGCTGCTCTTCTTCTGGCGGTTCCGCAAGCGGCTCTTCTGCAGGCGGCAAGACCATCCGCGTTGGCGTGTTTGAGCCAGCTTCCGGTGATAATGGCGCAGGCGGCAAGCAGGAAGTGCTGGGTGTCGAGTATGCCAACAGCCTTGCTCCCACCGTGGAGATCGGCGGTGAGACCTATAACGTGGAGCTGGTGGAAGTGGATAACCAGTCCAGCACCGATAAGGCCGTGACTGCTGCACAGGAGCTGGTCTCCAAAAAAGTCTCCATCGTGCTGGGCAGCTACGGCTCCGGTGTTTCCATTGCAGCCGCTCCCACCTTCCAGTCCGCTTCCATCCCGGCCATTGGCTGCTCCTGCACCAACCCCGCCGTGACTGAGGCCAACCCCTACTACTTCCGTGTCTGCTTCCTTGACCCGTTCCAGGGCTCGGTCATGGCAAACTTTGCAAAGGATGAGTTCAGTGCTGCCAACGCCTACGTGCTGAGCATGCTGGGCGAGGACTACGGCTCCGGTCTGGCCACCTACTTCGTCAACGCTTTTGAGGATCTGGGCGGCACTGTTACCAGCGAGCAGTTCCCCGAGGGCACCTCGGACTTCTCCGCCTACATCCAGAACGCCATCAACGCCGGTGCAGATGTGATCTTTGCTCCCTGCGCCACCACCTACGCCGCCCAGATCATCACACAGGCTGCTTCTGCAGGCTTCGACAAACCCATTACCGCAGGCGACACATGGGAGTCCAGCGTTATTCTGGATGCCCAGAAGGGCACCAGCGTGCAGGTGTATTGCTCCACCTTCTTTGATGAGAACGATGATTCCGGCGCAGCCAAGGAGTTCGTGACCGGCTTTAAGGAGTGGCTGAACGCCGACAGCCAGAAGCTGACCAACAACGGCGGCAATGACATCGTGGCAGCTGTTTCTGCACTGGGCTACGACGGCTACATGGTGGCTCTGGAAGCCATCAAGGCAGCAGGCAGCACCGACGGCACCGCCATCCGCGATGCTCTGTACGGCGTAAACTACGACGGCGTGACCGGCAACATCACCTTTGACCAGACCACCGGTGATGCCAACAAGGATATGGCTTACATCAAGAAAGCTGCCGACGGCGCATTTGAGTTCGTCAAGACTCAGAGCGTGGAAGGCTGATTTGAACCTGTAAACTCCTTCAGTCAACGCCTGACGGCGTTGCCAGCTCCCTCAACGAGGGAGCCTTTTTGTAGCCTTCCGGCAGGTTTGGCTCCCTCAACGAGGGAGCCTTTTTGTAGCCTTCCGGCAGGTTTGGCTCCCTCTGGGAGGGGGCTGTCACCGGAGGTGACTGGAGGAGTTTATTTTATTAAAAGTTGTAAGAAATGGAGGGTCCCCCTTATGGCTGCAAAGTTTCTGCCCTATTTGCTGGCAGGTATCTCGGTGGGCGGCCAGTATGCATTGATTGCCATTGGCTACACGATGGTGTACGGCATCCTGCGCCTGATCAACTTTGCCCACGGCGATATCTTTACCGTAGCCGGTTTTCTGATGGTGTACGCTACTGCTTCCCTTCCGCTGACCATTTCCATCCCGTTGGTGGTGGTGGCAACGGTACTGCTGGGCATCGCAGTGGAAAAGATCGCCTACAAGCCCCTGCGCACTGCGCCGCGCATGTCGGTAATGATCTCCGCGATCGGTATGTCCTACCTTTTGCAGAACTCGATGTGGTATGTCACCGGCGGTCTGGCCAAGCAGTACCCTGCCCTGCCGTGGATCAGCGACACCGTCACGGTGCTGGGCTGCCAGACCAAGCGGGTGACGGTGGTAACGCCGTTCCTCGTCATTGTGCTGGTGGCAGCACTTGTTACCCTGATCCAGAAGACCAAGATCGGCATGGCCATGCGCGCCGCTTCCCGCGATTTTGAGACCGCCCAGCTGATGGGCATCAAGATCAACAATGTCATCTCCTTTACCTTTGCAGTGGGCAGCTTTCTTGCGGCCATCGGCTCCATGATGTATTTTTCCAACTACACGGCAGTCACCCCCACTGTGGGTGCCATGCCCGGCCTGAAAGCCTTTGTGGCTGCGGTGTTCGGCGGCATCGGTTCCATTCCGGGTGCGGTGATCGGCGGCTTCATCATCGGCATCTGCGAGAGCCTTATTAAAGGTGCAGGCGCTACCACCTTCAGTGATGCGTTCACCTTTGCACTGCTGATCGTGGTGCTGGCCGTCAAGCCTACCGGCCTGTTCAGTGAAAACCTGACCGAGAAAGTGTGATGACCATGAAACAAGAGAAAAAACGCATCTATCTCCAGGCCGCACTGACGCTGGCCGCTCTGCTGGTGGTGTTGCTGGCACTGGATAACCTGAGCTTTGTGCCCTCCATGCTGCTCACCGTGCTGCGCAAAGGTGCCATCTATGCACTGGTGGCTGTCTCCATGAACCTGCTGAACGGCTTTACCGGCCTGTTCAGTCTGGGTCAGGCAGGTTTTATGCTGCTGGGTGCCTACACCTACGCCATCCTCACCATCCCCGCCGCTTCGCAGAAGTCCATCTATCAGCGCTATGCAAACGGCGGCATCGGCTTCTCCATCCCGGAACTGCTCTCCAAACCTCTGGGCGGCTTCGGCCTGCTGCTGGGTGTTGTGTTCTGCCTGATCCTGGCCGGTTTTATCGCAGCGCTGTTCGCCTTCCTCATCGGCCTGCCGGTGCTGAAGCTCAAGAGCGATTATCTTGCCATTGCTACACTGGGCTTTGCCGAGATCATCCGTGCCGCCGTGGTTTACGAGGGCTTTGGCCCGCTGACCAACGGCTCCAACCTTCTGTACGGCTTTACCAGCTTTGCCAGCTTCAACCTTTCGCTGGGCGGCACGACCCTGCATCTGGAAACCGTGATGCCCTTCCTCTTCTCCGGCATCTGCATCGCCATCATTCTGCTGCTCATCAACTCCACCTATGGCCGTGCCTTCAAAGCCATCCGTGATGACGAGATCGCTGCCGAAGCCATGGGCATCAACCTTGCCAGCCACAAGCGCATGAGCTTTATCATCAGCAGCTTCTTTGCCGGTATCTCCGGCGCAATGCTTGCCATGTATCAGGCCAGCGTGCAGGCCACCACCTTCAAATCCAGCATGACCTACGAGATCCTGCTGATCGTGGTCATTGGCGGCATTGGCTCGGTGTCCGGTTCCATCATCGCGTCCTTCCTGTTCATCGCCAGCTCCGAATGGCTGCTGCGCTTCCTCGACAACGAGACCTGGATCGGCGGCTTCCGTGTGCCGCTGCTGCGTTCCGGCTTCCGCATGGTGGTGTTCAGCATCATCATTATGGCGGTGGTGCTGTTCTTCCGCAAGGGCATCATGGGCGACCGTGAATTGTTCCAGAAAAAGCCCGCATCCACTGCAAAAGCTGCCAAAAAGGAGGCGCGTTCCAAATGAGTGAAAACGTATTGACCATTGAAAACGCCACGATGCAGTTTGGCGGCGTGGTGGCTGTGGATAATCTGAACCTGAAGGTGGATAAAGATCAGATCGTCTCCCTCATCGGCCCCAACGGTGCCGGCAAGACCACCGCGTTCAACGTTGTCACCGGCGTGTATGCGCCCACCAACGGCGCGGTGTGGTTCGAGGGACGCAAGATCATTGAGAACACGCCCCACGGCAAGATGAAAAAGCTCTATAAGGGCCAGAACGCGAGCAGGTATTCCCACATGATCGCCCCCACGCCCGATAAGATCACCCAGATGGGTATTGCCCGCACCTTCCAGAATATCCGTCTATGGAAGAGCCAGACCGTGTTTGAGAACGTGCTCATCGCCAAGCACTGCCGCCGCTCGGCCAACCTGCTGAGCGCTACCTTCCGGCTGAATGCAGACGAGGAAAAGCGCCAGCGCGAGGAGTGCGAAAACCTGCTGCATGTGCTGGGACTTGAGGATGTGCGCAATGAACTGGCTACTGGCCTGCCCTACGGCCTGCAGCGCCGGGTGGAGATCGCGCGCGCGCTTGCCACCGAGCCGAAGCTGCTGCTGCTGGATGAGCCTGCTGCCGGTATGAACCCGCAGGAGACCGAAGAACTGACCGCCTTTATTGACCGTATCCGCACCGATTTCAGACTGACTGTGTTCATGATCGAGCACCACATGGATCTGGTGATGGATATTTCCGACCGGGTCTATGTGCTGGACTTTGGCCGCTTGATCGCCGAGGGTACGCCCGCCGAGGTGCAGAACGACCCGCGGGTGATCGACGCTTATCTGGGGGTGGACGAAGATGCTTGAGATCAAGGATTTACATGTTTCCTATGGCGGCATTCAGGCCTTGCGCGGTGTGTCGCTGAACGTGCCGGACGGCAAGATCGTTACCCTGATCGGTGCCAACGGCGCAGGCAAGTCCACCCTGATGCGCACCATTTCCGGCCTTGTAAAGGCACAGAGCGGCTCCATTTTGTGGAACGGGCAGGAACTGCTGGGCAAGCCCATCGACCAGATCGTGGCCAGCGGCATTGCCATGTCGCCGGAGGGCCGCCGGGTGTTTGCCGACCTGACTGTGCTGGAAAATCTGAAGATCGGCGCATACCTGCGCAAGGATAAGGCCGAAACCGAAAAAGACCTTGAGTGGGTGTACAGTCTGTTCCCCCGCCTGAGGGAGCGCAGCTGGCAGAGCGCCGGCACCCTTTCCGGCGGCGAGCAGCAGATGCTGGCCGTGGGCCGCGCCCTGATGAGCAAGCCGAAGCTGCTCATGCTGGACGAGCCGAGCCTCGGCCTTGCGCCCATCGTGGTGCGGGAGATTTTTGATATCATCCGCACCGTGAACCAGCAGGGCATCACCGTGCTGCTGAACGAACAGAACGCCAACATGGCCCTGAAGGTGGCCGATTACGCCTATGTGCTGGAGACCGGCACCCTGACCCTTTCCGGCACGGGTGCTGAATTGCTGACCAATGAACAGGTCAAGGCCGCATACCTCGGCAAAAAGCGCGCTGACCGCACCTGAAGCTTTATAAGAACCGCTAACGGCAGAGAGGGGCTGCTGCAAAACAGCTCCATGAAAAAATAACGCATAAAAATGCCTCAGTATGGCAGGCGGAACAGGCTCATCACACTACCAACAAAGAAAAACAGGGCGTTCCCGACGGGGAACGCCCTGTTGTACATATCGCTTGTCTGTGGTCTTTTGCAGGGTGCGTCCGCAGGGCGCACCCTGTTTTTTTACTATGCTTCATCGTTTTCCACACGAAGCATCCGGTATCCGACACCAACATGGGTCTGGATCAGATGCGGCGCATCCGGGTATCGTTCCAATTTTTTGCGCAGGGATGCCATATAAACACGCAAGGAAGCAATGTCATTTTCCTGCGTGCTTCCCCATATTTGCTGTGTGATGGATGTATGCGTCAGCACCTTGCCCACATTATGCGCCAGCACACACAGCAGTTTGTACTCGATGGGGGTCAGATGCAATTCATTCTCACCCAGCCAGACGCACCCGGCCGAGAAATCGATCTTTAAAGGACCATTGACAAAAACCGGACTGTTTATGCCGTCAGAAGCCAGCAGATTCAATCGGCGCTGCGTTACACGCAGTCTTGCCAGCAGCTCGTCCACGGAAAACGGCTTTGTCAGATAATCGTCTGCGCCGTTGTCCAGTGCCTCGATCTTATCAGAATCCTCGCTCCGGGCACTCAGGACAATGATGGGCAGGTTCGACCATGTGCGGACGCTGCGGATGACCTCGATGCCGTCTATATCGGGCAGCCCAAGATCCAGCAGCATGATGTCCGGATTGTGGCTGGTAGTCATCATGATCGCCGTTTCCCCATTGGAAGCAGTCAGATATTTATAGCCGTGGGTCTTCAGGGTCGTTGTGATCAGACACCGTACAGGAACATCATCCTCTACGACCAGAATGGACGGCTTATTCATGAATGTTCACCTCGCTTTGCGGCAATGCAAAGGAAAAGACACTGCCATTGGGAATGTTGTCACGCAGGGTCAATATTCCGCCGTGAGCCGTCAAGATTGCACGGCAGAGGGGCAAGCCCAGTCCAAGGCTGCGGTGGCTGTCTGCGATGCGGCTCTGCCCGGTATAAAACATCTCGAACACCTGTGCTTTTGCGCGATCCGGAATGCCGGGGCCGTTATCTGCCACTTCCACTACGACCTGGTGGTCTTTCCGATAAGCCGAAATCTGAATGACCGAGCCCACGGGGGTGTATTTGATGGCGTTATCCACCAGATTGACAACGACCTGCATGATCAGCCGTGCATCCACATTGACAAGAAGGATCTCGTCCCCATACTGTGTTGTGATGGTGTGTTCGCAGCTTTTCCGGTTGACATGATGCAGCGCTTCTTCGATCATTTCGTCCATCAGCTGCGGCGAGATCTGCAGATTCATCCGCCCATCCTCAATGCGGGTGATGGAAAGCAGATTTTCCACTAAACCAATCAGCCATTGTGCATCATCAAAAATATCGGTGCAGATCTTGTTCCGGGTCTCTGTATCCAATGTTTCTCCGTTGGAAAGCAGATTGCTAGCATTGCCGGAAATGGAGGTCAGCGGGGTGCGCAGGTCATGGGAGATCGTGCGCAGCAGGTTTGCCCGCAGCTCTTCATTTTTTGCCTGCACTGTTGCCTGCTCTTTTTCCAGCGCATTTCTGCGGTTTTCGATGGCCAGCGCACCTTCGCCCAGAATGGAAAGCAGCACACTGTTTTCAAAGGCATCCAGCGGTTTTTCGGACAGATCGATTCCGATCACTCCAAACACGCCGCCTCCGGTCCGAAGTGCAAGATAAAGTCCCTTTGCATCCGGGTAGCTATCCGTGCCTGCACCGGAACGCTTTTTGTTGGCAAACGTCCAGTTTGCTGCATCCCGTTCTTCCGGTGCAGAAAAGATGTTTTGCGCCGTTTCCCCGTCAACTCCAAAAACCTGTTCTGCCCCAAGACCTCCGTTTTGTTCCAGGTAGACGATCAGACTCCGGTTCAGCAGCTTCATCAGCTGGGATGCCGTCAGTGAAAAGATTTCTTCTTCACTTTTGGCTTTCTGTAAAAGCTGATTCGTATCAAATAGTACTTTTGTCCGGAATGCTGCCTGCGCAGACATTTTTGCATGGTCTTTCAACCGTGTTGTCAACGTACAGGTAATAATTGCGGAGGTCAGCATCAGGGCAAATGTGACCTGATAACCGGGGTCATACGCATGGAATGTCAGGCGCGGTTCCGTCAGAAAAAAATTGTACAGTGCTACACTGGCAACGGACCCCAGCACACCGCAGGTGTAACCGCTGGTACACAATGCGGTGAACAGCATCCCCAGCATATAGAGCATAATAATGTTATAACGCGCAAAGTCCAGCTGCAGGAAAAAGAAGCCGATGAGCGTGATGCAGCTCAGGATGCCTGCGGTAATCAGAAGATCACGGACAGACGGCAGAAGCGGACGGGTGAACAGCTTCCGTCCTGAACCGTAGCCGTTCTCTGCAGAAGCATCCGGGATGATGTAAATATCCAGATTAGGCGCAGTCATCGTCAATTTTTCAGTCAGTGACGGTCCACTCCAGAAATGGCGGCGATGTACGCTGGAGCTCCCCAGTACGATTTTTGTAATGCCGGAGATGCGGGCAAACTCTGCGATCTGCTGCGGAATGTCATCCCCATAGATCGTAGAGATGTCGGCACCTGCCTGCTCTGCCATACGAATGTGCTGCTGCAAACGCCGACGATCTTCTTGTCCCATCTGATCCGAATCCGGCGTCCTGACATACAGAGCTGTAAAGGTCCCTCCAAACGCCTTTGCCATCGTTGCTGCCGTCCGCACGATCTTTGCATTGGAGGGAGAGGACGACAGACATGCCAGAATATGTTCAGTGGGTGGGTCGTTCTGATTCATAAAAATCACCTGCCTTGCCCACAGTATAGCACAATTTGATGGTCACGACCACCAGCCACGTCTTTTTCCTTCCTGTTGAAGGATCTCCTTCCGCATGTGATCCAGCGCATCTGCTGCCCAAAAACCACTCAACATGACTCCAAGAACCATCAGTAACAAAACGACATCCATATGATCCGTCCTATCTTTTCAGAGCCGGAAACACTTCTGGATCGATGCGTATTTTCCCAAAACCAGCATACTTTCATCCCGGCACAGCCGCGTATCCGGCGTAATGCTCATATCGAGCTTTCCGTCTTTTTTCAGCGCAAGAATATTGATGTTATACTTTTTTCGGATATTGATCTCACCAATCGTGCGATCCACCCATTCCGGCGGAATGGTCACTTCCATGATGGCGTGGTCGTCCTGCAGCTCGATATAATCCAGAATGTGTTCGGAGCTGTATCGGATCGCCGCCCACTTTGCCAGCTGCTTTTCCGGGTAGACCACTTCATCCGCACCGTTGCGCAGCAGGAACTTGGCTTGTACATCCCGCTCTGCACGCGAGACCACAAGCTTTGCTCCCAGCTCCTTGAGCAGTGATGTTGTTTCCAACGAGCTTTGAAAATTGCCGCCGATGGTTACGATACACACATCAAAATTGCCAACACCAAGGGAGCGCAGAAAGTATTCGCTGGTGCTGTCACCGATCTGTGCATTCGTCACATAGGAAAGCACGGCGTTCACACGGTCTTCGTTGCTGTCGATCGCCATGACCTGATGACCCAGCTCATTCAGTTCCTGCGCAATATGGCGGCCAAAACGGCCAAGCCCAATCAAAAGAATCGATTTCATACTTGTCTCCTTTATCCGATTGCGATCTTCTCCTGCGGCAGACGAGAGTGGGCAGGGCTGCTGCCAAATGCCGCATAGATCAACGTCAATCCGCCAACACGTCCCAAAAACATCAGTGCGATCAGCACCCCCTGCGAAAGGATGCCCAACTGCGGCGTGATGCCCAATGTCAGACCCACCGTTGCCACAGCCGAAGCAGTCTCATACAGACAGACTGACATCGGCAGCTGCTCGGCCGCAGCAATGACAAAGGCTCCGAGGAAGAACAGCGTCAAATACATCCCTGCGATCGTGGCAGCATTCTTGACCGCAGAACCATCTATGCGCCGCCCGAAAAATTCGGCATCTTCTCTGCGGCGGAAGGTCGCCCACATATTGGCCAGCAGAACGGCAAATGTTGTGGTTTTCATGCCGCCTGCCGTAGAGCCGGGCGAACCGCCCAACAGCATCAGAACCACCATCAATGCCTGTGAAGTGCTGCCCATCACAGCAAGATCGGCGGTGTTAAAACCGGCAGTACGGGGGGTAACGGATTGAAACATCGACAATAAAATGCGCTGCCGGGCAGAGCCTGCCGTGAACTCGAAGCAATAAAAGTACAGCGTCGGCAATACCAGAAGAAATGCCGTTGTGACAAGGATCACCTTGCTCTGCATCCGGTAACGGTGAAAATCAAGGCGATATGTACAAATGTCCTCCCATGTCAGAAAGCCAAGGCCGCCAAAGACGATCAGGGCCGCGATCACTGTGGTAAGCAATGGGTTTCCTGCATACCGTGTCAGCGAAACAAATTTTGCACCCTCTGTTCCCAGCAGGTCAAAGCCGGCATTGCAGAACGCCGAAATGGAATGAAACAACGCGTACCAGATCCCGCGCAGTCCATAATCGGCGCAGAACGTCGGCAGCAGCAGTGCAGCACCGACCAATTCAAACAGGGCGGTGATCCGCAGAATAAAGCCTGTCAGCCGCACGATGCCGCCCATCTGCGGGGCAGCGGTAGCTTCCTGCATCGTGCTGCGCTGCTTGAGGGAGATCTTTCGCCCGGAAAGCAGCGCAAAGGCAGCGCCCACTGTAATGACGCCCAATCCTCCGATCTGGATCAGAAGAAGGATCACGCTTTGCCCAAAAGCCGACCAGTAGCTGCCGGTATCCTGAACCACAAGTCCGGTCACACAGAGGGCGGAGGTGGAGGTAAACAGTGCCTCATGGAACGGTGTGACGCACCGCTGCTGTGCAGCGATCGGGAGCATCAGAAGCAATGCGCCCACCAGATCGACTGCCGCAAAACCTGCAATAATAACCTGAAAAGAAGAAAAACGGTGCCGCTTGTAACGAGGATATTGAATCATAAAAGCTCCTTTACCTATCCGTGTGCATAAAGATTAGCATGGAATAGATAAAAGAGCCGTAAAGAAAATTGTAGAAATATAAAGATTCCATTAAAATTGATCGATCAACACCAAATAATAAATGTAGGAGATCGAGCCGACCACGACAACATCCTCGAACTGAATATACGCACCAAAAAGTACCCATGCAGCTTCAGCGCAAAATCTCCAGCAGACGCCTGCCGGCTTCCTGCTGCGATTCCCCAAACGCCACCGCCAGCTCCTCCCGCAGGACGCGCTCTACCATCTGGTAGAAGTAGGTATCCATAGCGTTGATCTTCCGGCCACGGCTTTGCTGCTGGGTCTGCTTTTGCCCCAGCTCCTTGAACAGGGTCAGGTACTGGTAAAAATCATTGGTGTGGAGAAGTGCCTGATAGTGTTCTGCCAGCGCCGTCTGAATTCCCGTAGGGATGGGCAGCGTCTCCGCTTTGATCCGTGCAAGGTCGGCTGCTGCCTGCTGTGCCGGGGTCACCGGGCGCAGAACACCCTCTTTTGCCGTAGGGATATAGCTGCGGTCGTGGGAATCCGAAAAATAGGGCCGGAGGGTGTAATACTCTCTGGCGGGCTCATCGCAAAAGTGCCGCAGCCCGACCCCTTCCACCTCGTGCACTCCCAGATTTCCGTAGACCACCAGCGCTCCCGCCTGAAACCGTGACATGGTATTGCCTCTTTCCCTTGTATGAAAAGGCTGCAAAAACAGACTTTCCAGCGTAATTTTACTCTTTACTTTATTGTACCACGGTAGGTTGGCGGGCTTCAAAGGGCATCTTTCACAAAGTTTTCCTCGTGCAATCTGCGCAGAATGCCCAGTACAATTCTTGTGCAAAACTGCCTTTGCAAATTCCAGACAGGCAGGCTATAATGATTTCGTACAACGAGTAGCACTCATGCGTAAAACCGGTTGCATGAGGGCTGCCCGTTGTTTTTGTTTGCCCCAAAATGGAAAGGTAAAGGTGAACCCCATGGAAAGCTCCAATCAATTTCTCGGCACGGAGCGCATCAGCAAGCTGATGCAGAAGTATGCGATCCCGTGCATTATTTCGCTTCTGGTCGGCGCACTGTATAACATCGTGGACCAGATCTTTATTGCAAACGCCAGCTATCTGGGCTCTTATGGCAACGCCGCCAACACCGTTGTGTTCCCGCTTACGGTTGTGGCACTGGCTATTGCCGTCATGATCGGTGACGGCTGCTGCGCCTTCGTCAGCATCAGCCTTGGACAGAACGAAGTTCCCAAGGCAAGGCGGAGCGTCGGCAATGCGGTGGTGATGTGTCTGGTCAGCAGCATTGTGCTGGCCGCGCTCTATCTGATTTTTGCGGACAACATTCTCGCCATGTTCGGCGGAACGGTCAACGCCGAGACCTACCACCACTCCCAGGAGTATTTCTTTTATATCGCGCTGGGCGTGCCCTTTTATATGTTTGGGCAGGCCATGAACCCCATCATCCGCGCGGATGGCAACCCCCGGTTTGCCATGATCTCCACCCTTGCGGGTGCGGTGCTGAACATTATTCTGGACCCCGTTTTCATTTTCGGCTTGCGCTGGGGCATGATGGGCGCGGCGGTGGCTACAGTGATCGGTCAGCTGATCACCGCAGCGCTGGCAGTGTGGTATCTGCTGCACATGAAGATCACCCGTCCTGAAAAGGGCGACTACCGGCTGAAAGGCTCCATCTGCGGCCGCACCCTGACCCTTGGCATGACCAGCTTTCTGTCCCAGATCAGCCTTGTGGCGGCTATGGCAGCCATCAACAACATGATCCGCAAATACGGCGCACTGGACACCGTGTTCGGGCAGGAGCAATACGCCCAGATCCCCATGGCGGTGGTGGGCATCGTGATGAAGTTCTTCCAGATCGTCATCTCCATTGTGGTGGGCATGGCGGCCGGCTGCATCCCCGTGGTGGGTTTCAACATGGGCGCAAAAAAGCCTGCCCGTGTGAAGGAGCTGTTCACAAAACTGCTGCTGGCAGAAGCCACCGTGGGCGTTGTTGCGCTGGTGCTGGTGGAGGGCTTCCCGCGGCAGCTGATCGCCCTGTTCGGTGCTGCCAACGAGAGCGTCTACTACACCAATTTTGCAGTGCGCTCCTTTCGCATCTACCTGTGCATGATCATTCTGGCCTGTGTCAACAAGGCCTGCTTCATCTTTTTGCAGGCCATGGGCAAGGCAGTGGAATCCACAGCCCTGTCCATGGTGCGTGAGGTGGTGTTCGGCGTGGGCTTTGCCCTGCTGCTGCCTCGGTTCTTCGGGCTGGACGGCGTGCTGTACTCCATGCCCATGTCGGATATCCTCACCTTCCTGATTGCAGGCTATCTGATCTGCAAGACCTACCGTGAACTGAGCACGAAAGGAGAAGTCTAATGGAAAAACATATCATTACCATCAGCCGCGAGTTTGGCAGCGGCGGCAGAACCATCGGCAAACTGGTGGCAGAGCATCTGGGTATCCCATGCTACGACGCCGAACTGCTTCAGAAGCTGGCTGCAGAAAGCGGCTTTGACGAAAACTACGTCAGGGAGGCCGGAGAGTACACCCCCGGCGGCTTCCTTGCTTCTGCCTTCACCGACCGCAGCTTCGGTCTCACTAACGAGGACCTGCTTTGGAAGCTGCAATACCGGATCATCCGGGAACTGGCAGAAAAAGAGTCCTGCGTCATCGTGGGGCGCTGCGCCGACTTCATCCTGCAAGACCGCACCGACTGCTTGAAGGTCTTTGTCCACGCCGACCTGAAGTTCCGGGCAGACCGCATCGTGCGAGTCTACGGCGAGCGGGAGAAATCTCCCGAATCCCGGCTGAAGGAGAAGGACAAGCGCCGCGCCGCCTACTACCGCTTCTACACCGATATGAACTGGGGCAATGCCGCCAACTATCATATTGCGCTGGATAGTGGGGTCATCGGCATTGAAAAGAGTGCGGAGATCATTGAAAGTCTTTCATAAGCTGTAATTTCCGGCAGTCTCAGAGCCGATAGTGCAAAACGCCGCCCGCCTGCGTTCCGTTACGCAGGTGAGCGGCAGTTTTTGTCAATGGAAATTTTTCTCCCATCCCGGAGCAGCAGTTCCACGCAGCCGATATCCATGTTATCCACTGTTACTACGAAAGGGGAATTATTGGGTGAAGCAAAATAAGCGGCAGCCTCCCGGTAGACATTCCTACAGGTTGGGCACCGCAGCGGAATCTGGTGGTCAGGGCCTT
>ULYD01052493.1_pt1 | contig 54933 bp, 33 predicted proteins | sample 1961831 | NCBI WGS metagenome assembly ULYD01 (sample SAMEA4835854, study PRJEB28245) | human gut metagenome | biome: gut microbiome; material: fecal sample | place: Denmark | collected 2008 | reverse complement strand
CTACAGTAAACTACAACCGTGACATCGAGATTTTCCCAGTCCTCAAACGTATGCTTGAGCGTATCCTTGGTGAGTCTCCTTACGCTTCACCTACTGATATGGGTGTTAACATGGTTGGTTTTGCTATTACAGATGACGAAGCTGCCAAAGAAGCTTCTAAACAAGAAATCATCCGTCGCTACTATCAAACTGTACTTGATTTCAAAAATGAACGTGTTCCTGAAACTGCTGTCAAGAAGATTGAGTTGCTCATGAATGATCTTGGCATCACTCCTGAAGATCGTCAAGTGGTCGTTGCAGCACGCGCTAAGGCTGAAGAAACAGGTGGTTCTGCTCTTGCACTTGAATTGCCAAATGGTCAAATCGTCACTGGTAAAAATTCAGAACTCTTTGGTCCAACTGCGGCTGCTTTGATCAACGCTATCAAGACTTCTGCAGGTATTGATAAGGATACTAAACTTATCGAGCCTGAGGTGGTTAAACCTATCCAAGGTCTGAAAATTGACCATTTAGGTAGCCGTAACCCTCGCCTCCACTCAAACGAAATCCTCATTGCCTTGGCCATCACAGCTGCTAACAATGCGGATGCGGCGCGTGCCATGGAGGAACTAGGTAACCTCAAGGGGTCTGAAGCCCACTCAACCATCATCCTTACTGATGAAGATAAAAATGTTCTCCGTAAGCTTGGTATCAATGTGACCTTCGACCCTTACTATCAATACGACAAATTGTATCGTAAATAATGCATGACTAGAAACAACAAAGACCTCAGTTGCTAAAACTGAGGTCTTTTAGAATTGCATTTAGTTGGAGAAAGAAAAAAGGGAAACTCTATCGAGTTCCCTTTTTGATAACCCACTCTTTCGTCTCGACCCGTTCCCAATGAAAAGGGAGTGGCCTAGCATTATTATGAAAAAGTGAGTTAAAGGTATCAAACAGAGGGCTAAGCCACTCCCGATTCTAATCAGCCTACGATTTCTAACTTGAGAAAAGGTAAGCTAAAAAGCAAAATTATAGTAGATAGGACTGCCACAAGTGGGAGGTAACGGCCTCCAACAAGATAGAGTAACAATGGCGCTATCGCTATGAAACGATTTAGAAAATTGCTAGTAACACGAACGGTTTGTCCGTCCTCAACGGTAATGGTGTTAGACTTGTAACCCAACTTTCCGACACTCAAACGAGCTTTCGACGATGGTAGGGAAACGCTCACGTCTTCCACTCCAGAAACTGTCCCCACAAGACTACTGTCTACGCGAATAGGACTCTTTCTAGCTACCTTGCTCGCTTCAATTGTTATACTAGCCACTAGCCATCTCCTTTTCCTATCTTTCTACTTATAGTATACACTTTTTGAAACGCTTACACAAGCGTAATGACTGTTAAATCAGGATTTCTTGAAAATGTTTTATGTTTTCAAAAGTTCTTAAACTGCTTTGAGGAACTTTGAAATAATTGGATTTTAAATAGTAAAAAGGGCTTAGTCCTATCTAATACAGAACTGAACCCTTTCCTATAAGAATTTGTCTATCCTGTTTGGATAAGTGCCAGAGGGGGATAATATTCCTATACGGGAATGGTGGCACTTCCCCTACAAAAGACCAAATTCACTTAGGCTAATCCATGAACATAAGCATCTACAGCAACGATGGCTTGCGCAATATCAGAAGCTTTCACTTCAAATGGCATTTGATGAATAGTCTCTCCTTCGATTGTTGCTTGTTGACCAACCTTGAGAAGATCTTCGTAACTTGCATTTTCAAGATGCATTTCTTTAAGAGTGGTTGGCATGCCAATTTGTTGATAGAAACGAATGTATTTATCCAAAACTTCTTTTGGACGATTTTCTAGGAACAATTGTACAAGAGTTCCGTAGGCTACTTTTTCACCATGAGTCAAATGGTGAATATCGCCAGTGAGGGCTGTGAAACCATTATGGATGGCGTGAGCCGCAGCCAAGCCACCACTTTCAAATCCGATACCACTGAGAAGGGTATTGGCTTCAATGATGTTTTCAAGGGCAGGCGTTACCACTTTTGCTTCACAGGCAGCCATGGCTTGTAGACCATCCGCAAATAGAATTTCTTCACAGCGTTCAGCAATGGCGACACCAGCAAGTGTTTGGTGTTTGCCTAGCATGGTTTTACCATTTGCTTGCATAACTGCTCGAGCTTCTACCCATGTTGCTAAGCCATCTGCAATACCAGATGCTAACAAGCGTTTTGGCGCTTGAGAGATAACCTTACTATCGACCAAAACCAATTCTGGGTTCTTAGAATAGAAGATGTAGCGTTCAAAGGCACCTTCGTCCGTATAGATAACAGACAAGGCTGAAACCGGAGCATCTGTAGATGCAATGGTAGGAGCAATCACTACTGGTGATTTAAGAAGATCTGCGATGGCTTTAGCACTATCAATAGTCTTACCACCACCTAGTCCAATGACTAAATTACAGCCCTTTTCTTTGGCCAGGCTTACCACACGATTAATTTCATTATCTGAAGCTTCACCATTAAAGAAGACTGGAACAACTGTAAGTCCATTTTGAACGAGGTATTCTTCGAAATGTTGACCCACAATGTCATAAACTACTGAATCACACAATAGTACAGGATGACTTCCTAGTTCCAAAATGGTTTTTGCATTTTCAAATAAGGCATTTTCACCTTGAATGTAACGCGACGGACTTGCAAAATTTCTCATAGTCTTTCTCCTTTGACATAAATGTATTTATATAGAATCAATTAAACAACCTTAGTTCTATGGAATATAGAGCTAAAAACTCACTTTAATTGACAGCATATCTATTTGGAGCCAGTACATAACTCTCTTAGTCTAATGCTATAACTCCTACTCTTCTTCTGGGTAGGTCAAACCCCAGTCTTTACGGAGTTGTGTCATAAGTTCCATGACATCTCGGCTGTAATTGAGGTAGGTATAATCATTCTCTCCTGCAACGGCTGCTTCCATATCCAGAACCTCATACTGGAGGGCTTTAGCGGTTTCTCCTGCTTCGATGATTTCTTGTGAGCCATCTTCCGTATAGGTGATGACCGCTTTTTGCCCACGTGGGTATTCATAAAGTTCGATATAGCCCTTGTCATAAGCGATGGTGCCACGTTTTGGTTGTTTAGCATGAAGACTAAGCGTTACAGTGGCCATTTCCCCTTCTACATTGGTAAGGAGAATACCTGCTTGTTCATCAACACCAGTTGGAGCTAATTTAACCTGTGAAACCATCTCTGTCGGTTGCGACGTCATGAACCAACGTACAAAGGAGAGGGCATAGACACCGATATCAAGTAAAGCTCCACCAGCCAAGTTACGATTGAAAAAGCGGTTGGTCATGTCATATTCTTTATAAGAACCGAAGTTCATCTGGATAACCTTGAGAGGTCCCAGCTTACCACTTTCCACAATTTCAGAGAGTTTTCGATAAATAGGCATATGGAAAATGGTCATGGCTTCTGCCAGTTTGACATGATTTTCTTCGGCGAGTTGAATAGCTTCTGCCAATTCCTCACTGTTTAGAGTGATAGATTTTTCACAGAGGACGTGCTTGCCAGCTGCGAGGGCCTTGCGAAGGTAATTAATATGCGTATTATGAGGCGTTGAGATATAGATAATATCCACTTCAGGGTCTTCAAAGACTTGGTCAATCTCTTCATAAACCTTTTCAATGCCATATTTTTCAGCGAAGGCTACTCCCTTGTCGTAGGTACGATTGGCTACGGAATAGAGTTTCCCGCCAAGAGCTTCCAAGGCTTGTGCCAATTCGTTGGCAATAACGCCAGTTCCAAGACTAGCCCAGTTGTACTTAATTTGATTTGTCATAGTTTTCCTTTATTCTATTTTTGAATAGTCAATTCATTAATCTGAGATAAGATCTCAATCTCACTCGCTCCTGCCTGAAGCAAGGCTGCTGCGGCATAGGCACCCTCAATGAGAGGCACCTGTTGAATGAGGATTTCCTTGTCTGAAAATTCCTCAAGCATTTCCAAGTTCATACGAGCACTGCCTAGGTCGTAAAAGGCCAAAAGTCGACGAGCTGGCTGACTGTCCACAGCCACTTGCACATGATCAAAACTAGATCCCAGGCCACCATCTTCCAGACCACCTGTAGCCGTCAAAGGGATATCTGGAGCGACTTCTCGAATCAAACTCACCAAACCTTTAGCAATATCCGCAGAGTGGGACACAATCACAATTCCAAGTTCTGGCATGTTCTAGCCCTCCGCTTCTAGCAAGGCTTTGAAGAGTAGACCAGACGAATAAGAGCCTGGATCAATGTGACCAATAGAACGCTCACCTACATAAGAGGCACGTCCCTTGGTAGCTGCAACTTCCTTGGTTGAAAGAACAGCTTGATCAATGACATCAATGGTGAGTTGGCCTTGTTTGACAGCTTCAACAACTGGATGCCAAACATCCACCATGGTCTTTTCACCGGCTTCTGCATGGCCACGTTTTTTAATCATCTCGAGACCTGCCTCAAGCACACCTGCCAAATCCTGACCAGCTTGTTCAGCCTTCATCATGCCCATAAAGGCAGACCCATAAAGCGGACCTGAGGCACCACCAACCTTACTAATCAAGGCCATTGACACCGCCTTAAAAACTTCTGCTGCACTTTTTGGTTCAGTAGTGTTAATAGCCTCAATGGCTGCCGCCATACCACGCGCCAAGTTAGCACCATGATCACCATCTCCAATAGGACCGTCTAATTCAGACAAGTGGTCTTTTTCTGCTTCAACTTTTTGGTCAAAGTCTTGCATCCATTTTACTGCAACTGTTTTATCCATAATATACCTAATTTCTAGTTCTCACGTCAGACTACCAAGCAATAGTCTTAACTGGACTCTCCAAAGCCTCAAGCCAAGCCTCATCTTCAATCTTCATCAGAGTCAATGAGAGGCCTGCCATATCAATAGATGTCATGTAATTACCTAATTTTTTATATGCCACATCTAGTCCGGCATCTCCAAGAATACTTGCCACATCATTAGCAAAGACATACTGCTCCATGAGAGGTGTCGCACCCATACCATTGATGAGAAGGGCATAGCGTTCACCTGACTTAGCCTCAAAGGCTTCAAGGAGCTTACCAGTCAATTCTTCAGCTAACTGTCGAGAAGGTTGCATAGACTCCTTGCGATAGCCTGGTTCACCATGGATACCAATACCGTATTCAATTTCATCCTCTGCTAGGACAAAACCAGGTTTACCAACCTCGGGAACCGTCGCACCACTAAGGGCCAAACCAATGGTGTGGATATTAGGAACAATCTTGTCAGCCAAGTCTTTGATTTCAGCCAGAGACTTACCTTCGCGAGCCGTATGACCTAGGATCTTATGCACGAAAATGGTACCTGCAACCCCACGACGACCTTGAGTATAGAGGCTATTTTCCACAGCAATATCGTCGTCCACAACGACACTGGCAACCTCGATACCTTCCATTTCAGCCAATTCTTGAGCCATCTCAAAATTCATGATGTCCCCAGAATAATTTTTAACAACCATGAAGACACCAGCCCCTTGATCTGCTTCCTTGATAGCTTCCAAAATTTGATCAGGTGTTGGTGATGTGAACACTGCACCTGCGATGGCTGCTGAAAGCATACCATCACCCACAAAACCAGCGTGGGCTGGCTCATGACCACTTCCACCACCAGAAATGAGACCAACTTGACCAGCAGCCTGCTCATTTCTTACAATGATGTCAAACCCCTCAACACGATGCACCAAATCACTGTGAACATAAGCCAAACCATCTAGCATCTCTGTCACAACATTTTCAGGTTTATTGATAATTTTTTTCATGGAATTGTCTCCTTTTCAAAGGTATCATCTATTTGCACTTACATTTGTTCCCTTCTTTAATTGCTAAGACCCCTATAAATAAAGGACTTAAACGCTTTTTAAGAAAGGTAGCGTAAAAATATGTAAACGCATACATTTTATAATTTAATTGTAGCATTTGCCTCTACCAATAGCAAGGCAAAAGGCAAGCCCTCCATTTTCCTGCCCCCTATCATTAAGTAGAAGAAAAATCTCATAGAAAGTCCTATTTTAGTCGTCAAAGCTATTGAAAAACCACCATTCAAGCCTTATAATGGAATGACGAATTAAGTGATAAGGAGGTTCAAATGACCATCGATTTTCCAAGAGAGACAGAAATAGAAACCAAAAATGAAATGGATGCCGTCCTTCAGGCAGGCCGTGTCCTTATGGAGAGCGGTGCCGAGATTTACCGTATCGAAGACACCATGGGACACATGGCCAAGTCTCTTGGTATCAGAGACTTCTCCACTTATGTGGTCAATCGAGGAGTCATGATTTCTGGACTCAACCGCTCAGGTCTTAAAGAGTCTCGTGTCCTAGCTACCTCAGTCCCGTCTATCCATCTAGGTAAACTAGAGGAAGTAAACCGCCTGTCTCGAGAACTGGCAGAACAGCCAAATCAGCCTGTATCTAGCATTTTCCAAAAGCTGAAAACCATTGAGCAGAAGACTTTCTATCGTCCTTTAGAGGATATTATAGCCTGTGTCATTGGTGCAGGGAGCTTCTCGCTAGCCCTTGGAAGTAGCTGGATTGATGGAACTGCTGCGGCTATATCGGGAGTTTTTGTAGGGATTGGCATGCAACTCTTTTCCCGTTTTATTCATACCAGTTTCTTGCAGATTATCCTTTCTAGTGCCATTGCCGCTTTATCAGCTAACATTCTCTATTATTTGGGTATCGGGCAACATCGTAGCGTGATTATTCTGGGCACCTTGATGATTTTGATTCCTGGGGCTTACTTTGTAAATGCCATTCGAGAATTCACCCAGAACAACTACTATAGCGGTCTGGCCCTGATGTTGTCAGGGGTCTCCACTTGTCTATCTATCTCTGTCGGTGTTCTTGCCATGATTTCCATCCTCCCCTTTGCGGAACAGTTATCAGGCATATTCTCAACACCGTCAACCTCATGGCTGGGGGTCTTGATTCAGACCTTCATGGCAGGACTTGGGACAGCAGCCTTCTCCGTGCTTTACCGAGTGCCTAAGAAATACTTCTTAGACCTTGGGACCCTAGGTGCCGGCTCATGGCTCCTCTACCTCTTGATTTGGAACAATACCCATCACGAGGTCCTCGCCATCCTCTTCCCAGCCCTATTAGTCACTATCACCTCACGCTTTTTGGCCCACTACCGTAGATGTCCAGCTACAGTCTTCCTAGCCTCAAGCATGTTCCCACTCATCCCAGGGATGAGCTTCTACCGTGCGGTCTACTTCCTCTTAATCGGAAATGCAGACCTCGGCCTCAGCTTCCTACGAGCTTGTTTCCTGGCCTCATTTACCATCGCCATCGCAGTCAGTTTGACACAACAAATCCCTAGCCGCTATTTTGTACTAGGGAAGAAAAAATAAATTGTTGAAAGCCATTGGTTTTGTATGCCAGTGGCTTTTTTGATGACGTTCTAAAATCAGTGAATAGCATATTAAGAATATCAAAAATACCCTACTCAAGGATCTATCCGCTGCTAACTTAAAGCAAATACATCATTAACTCTCTTTAATGAAAATTCATCATTCATATACTATCAGTTTTGTTTTGAGTAGAGTTGGAAAGAGTTTATACAAAAAGCAAAAACGCTTACATAATTCTTTGATTTTATTAAAATGTGATGATAAACTTGATATGTAAGCAATAGAACTATAATACTAACTTAATTTTACTCATGAGTTAACCATATCCTTGCTAACATTGTTCAGTTTAATGAAAGGAGCATTATCATGGAAAAGAAAGTATACTTTAAACTTCACAAAGTAAAAAAGCAATGGGTAACCATTGCAGTAACTGGTCTAGCTCTAGGACTTAGTTTTGCAAGCTTGGGCTATGTGTCCGCAGCTGAACAGACTCACCCCACCACAGAACCAACGGTTGAAAACAGCATAGAAGAAAATGCAACCGATGTCATAAGCCCGTCAACTAATGAAGTCACTACTAAACCAGAAGAAAACAAATCTTTCGACGCCCCCAATACAAGAGAAAACATCACTGAAACTACTTCTACTGAATCTGATCTAAGTACCACTGAAGCAACTGTTACAGAAACAAGTACTTCTGAAATTAACTCTCAACAAGCTCTTCGTTCGGAAGTCTCTACTGTTACTGGCAGTGAAGTAGTAAGCTCTGGAACACCAGATTCTGAAACAAATACTGCTCATAAAGTAGAAGAAAGTCCCGTGATATCTGGAGGTCATTACACTAGTGATAGTCAGGGCAATTGGTACTACATTAAGGACGAGAAAGCACTTACTGGTATGCAAAATATTGATAATGTTACGGTCTACTTTGATGCCGATGGTAAGCAAGTCAAAGGAGACACCCGTCAAGTTAACGGAGCAACATATCACTTTGAGAAAGATAGCGGACAACTTACTCGCAATGCTTTTGCATCTGATAAGAATGGAAATTGGTACTACTTAGGCCAAGATGGGAAAGCACTTATAGGTAAACAAGTTATTGACAATATACCACTCTACTTTTACCCTAATGGTGTCCAAGCTAAAGATGCCTTTGTCGTCCTAGATGGAAATTCCTATTATTTTCAAAAAGATAGTGGCCAAATGGTTCGTGACCGTTTTTGGTCAGATGACGATGGAAACTGGTACTATAGCGATAAAGAAGGAAAACTTGTCACAGGCGAACAGTCTATAGATGGCTTCGATATGTATTTCTACCCAGACGGTGTTCAGGCTAAGGGTGAAATCGTTACAATAGGTATCGAACCCTATTACTTCGATAAGGATAGTGGTCATAAGGTCATAAATACCGACATTACTATCAATGGAAAAACTTACCACGCAGAAGCTAATGGACTTTTGATTGAAACTGAACAGAAACTTCCTCAACGTCCACTTGTTTCTGGTGGCCATTTCCAAGAAGATTCCTCAGGCAACTGGTACTATTACACCGCAACAGGAGAGAAACTAAAAGGATGGCAAAATGTAGATGGAGTAACTCTTTACTTTGACAAAGAAGGTCGTCAAGCGAAAAATGGGGAAAGAATCATTGACGGCTCCCATTACTATTTTAGTCACTATTCAGGTGCTGTAAAAACCAACTATTGGCATACTTGGTCTATTGAAATCAGAAGACAGGAACCATTTGCTAAAACGTATAACGAATATTATGGTTCTGATGGTCGACGTTACTATGGATGGCATCGAGTTGGCGATCAACTTTATTATTTTGATTATAAGGGTCGAGTTGAAAATGATCTTACTATCTTCAAAGGACAAAACTACCTCTTTGATAATCATGGAAAATTGGTAAAAGATGCCTTTTATATTCAGTCATTACGTGTCTTTGTTGGAACTTTAAATACTAGCTATCGCTCCAATAAATTTGGCCAAGTACTAACCGGAGAACATCATATTAATGGTGATGACTACTATTTTTCAAATTCTGGTTCACCAGTCACTGGTATAGTCAATAAAGGAGGCAAGGACTATTACTATTTTGAAGGCAAACTTCTAAAAAACTATCTCGGACCTTTACTCGGACGTCGGGAACTGGATTATGATGCATACTACTCTGGCATCGTAGGTACAGATAAGGATGGAATTCTACTTACTGGTGTTAGCACTGCAAATAATGGTAAACTCTATTATTTTGAAAATATCTATTTTGATAATAGCAATATCCCCAAAATGTTTACAGTTACAACACCTACTTGGAAAACGATTGATGATAAGCTATACCACTTAGAGCCTAGCATAAACAGAACTTACAAGAATGGTGGAAGAAGTTATACCCATACCGTCAGGGAAGAAGTAGACATTATTGACCACGGAGTACGAACAAAGACCGATAAGATTAAACGTATTATTCGTGATAATTATAGTAATCTATACTATCTTGATGAAAACAATGATTTCTACATCGGACATCTACTTCCAGAAAACACAGATTTAACTAAGATTGAAGAAACTGTAATTCAAAGTGATAATAAATTCTATGCTTTCAATAGAACAAGTTCGCTTTCCGAAACTTCCCCTCTCACAGTTTCCAAGACCTTAGTTTACAATAAAAAAGCCTACCTCATTGATGATAAAGGAGTAGCGACCGAAACTAAACTAACAAATCGTTTCGAACACGATGATGCATGGAATTGGTACTACTTTGATAACGAGGGAAAAGCTGTCACCGGACTCCATTCAATAGATAATGTCACTCTATACTTTGATAAAGAGGGCAAACAAGCTAAGGGAAGACTTGTCGAAATTGACGGTCAAACACATTATTTCGATAGAGACAGCGGAGCTATGTGGACTAACCGAACACTTGAACTTAATGGTATTCGTTATATCATTGACCAAAATGGTTATGTAACTATGAATAAACCTGGACAATTTATTCAAGATAAAGATGGTGATTGGGCTTATATTAAAGAAAATGGACAGGTAGCCACTGGACTTCAGATTATTAATCATCAAAAATACTACTTTGATCCAACTGGAAAACAAGCCAAAGGAAAACGACTTTTGCTTGATGGAAAGTACTATTTCTTCGATGAAGATACTGGTGCTATGTTCGTAAATAAATTCCATGAAACAGGCGATTACTTTTCTAAAAAATATACTTATTTTGGCGAGGATGGAAGCCAGATATTTGGTTGGGCAACTATTGACGGTAAACGTGTTTATTTTAAAGAAGATGGCTACCAAGTTCGAAATGATAGACACAAGATAGGTGATTTCGATTATTTCTTCAAAAAAGACGGTAGTATGCTTTCTAATGATATTGACGGCAACTACAAGTACTATTATGCTGATAAAGACGGTCATCTACAGTTCGGATGGGTTACTCATAATAATGAAACCTACTACATTAGCCCACCATGGGGAGCTGAAAACCGAACATATCTAAAAACTATCAATGAAAAGACCTATCTTTTTGGCCCTAAAGGACGACTTCTAAGGAATACAGCTACAGACACCTCGACCTCTTGGAATGGTTTCTGTATCTCTGATGAAAATGGAGTTGTAAAAACAGGTGTCATTCGGTTAGAAGATAATAGACTTTATTATTTCAACCCTGAAATTTATATGACTACTCCTTTTAGTGGCGAATGGGCAGAGTTTGATGGTAAACTTTATCATTTTGAAATGCCGATATCAGTTAGTCCATACTCAAAAGGTTCTCCAATTACCACTAACACTACGCTTGAAAAAGATGGAAAAACCTATATTATTGACGAAAATGGCGTAGCTACAGAGAAAAAGGATTAACATCAAACTAACAACTGTAAGCATTTGAAAAATACCTCATTTTTGCCAAAATGTATTCAAAAACACCAGAAATCAATTTTTCTGGTGTTTTCTTTTTATTTTCTAAAACATAGTAAAGCTACCTGACAGAATCTCTTTCATCAATCTACTTCAAATCAAAATATTCCTTAACATCTTTAGCATAGCCATACTGCTGGTTTAAACGCTCGATTAAGTCTTTGTTATGCCCTGGATAATTGTCATTTCTCACCATCACCCTCATACAAAGATTCCACCAAACGTTCAAAGGGTTCTATATGCTCCCAATACTCAAAAGGAAGATTTGAAATCTTACTTAAATCATTATCATCAAAATGATACACGAGATGGCGTAGTATTTGATTTTCAATATAATGGATATCTCTCAGCTCCTCGAGACTGATTGTATCCAGTTCTATGATGTAGTGACACAAATCATCAAGTGCCTTTACGTCAAATTGTTTCTCCTCGTGTAGGAAGTAGAGAAAGCTCTGATTCTCACCTCTTTTATTATCTTCTATCAGATTCCTTTTATGCTTCATTCTTGAATCCTTTCCTTAATAGCACCATTATAACACTAGAAAATGATTCCCCAAAACGACAACATAAAAAGAGAACCTGGGATGTTTCCATTCCAAATTCTCTTCTTGTTGATTTACAAAATAGCAACACATCTTACCACAAACTAATGCGTTTGCTTGGTGCCAAGTACATGTCATCCCCTTCTTTGATTTGAGGGTAGGTCTCATAGAACTCAGGAAGGTTTTTAAGTTGTTGGTTAACACGTAGCTCATTTGGTGCGTGGACGTCTTGCACCATGGTATATTTGTTGTACTGTAGGCTAGCCTTTTGTTTCCAGATATCTGCGTAGTTCTCAAAGTAATCCTTGAGGTTAGGTTTTGTCATATCTGTTTTGAGAACTTGTAGTGTGGATGAGAGACCACCAGCATCTGCGACATTCTCAGTGACTGTGAGTTTTCCATTTACCTTAGTCCCGTAAATTTCCAAACCATTCCACTGGTCTTCAAAGGCTTTGATCCTCTTGTCGAAAGCTTTAGTATCTGCTTTTGTCCACCAGTTATGCATGTCACCATTCTCATCATAATCGGCTCCATTGGAGTCAAAGGCATGGGTAATTTCATGTCCAATCACGACACCGATACCACCATAGTTCTTTTCAGTACTTTGGTTTTTGTCATAAAACGGAGCTTGCAAAATACCAGCCGGGAAGTTGATACTGTTACTTTCTGGGTTGTAATAGGCATTGATATCAAAAGCAGAACCAGACCATTTATTCTTATCAATAGGATCATCAAAATGATCAATGGTATAACGTTTTCCGAACTGGGCAATATCTTCTGACAGTTCAAAGAAGGACTTGTTAGGGTCAAGATGTAGTTCCTTAGTACCAGGATCGACATCTTCCTGATAACCTACGAAAACCTTCATTTTATCCAACTTTTCGATGGCCTTGTTGCGTGTGCCTTCCGTCAACCAATCATTCTGTTGGAGACGGCCACGATAGACATTTTTGATTTTATCAATCATACCTGTCACATCAGTCTTGGCTTCTTCACCAAAGTATTTACGTCCATAATAGACACTCATGACATCGCTAAACAGATTGACACTCATCTCATAGACTGTATCTTCTTTAGAAATTGGCTTTTGTGTGCCCATAATAGCCATGCTAATCGATGCAAAATTCAAACGGTAATCTTCTGTCAAAGAATTTGACGCTGCCATAGCTTCTTGCACTAATATCCATGATTTTATTTTAGAAAAATTGTCCTGATTAACGATCTTACTATAGTTCTCAAAATACTTGGTATTAGGAACATTGATAGTATTTAAATCACGGCCCATGATACCTTTGATGACATCATATAATTTGAAGGAACCAGAGTAGTCATTAATCTCTTCTGCTGTTTTAGGGTGAACCAAATTCTTACTTTCAGATATCTCTTCGTTACTGAGACTGTACTTAGCAATGATTTCGTCGAACTCCAGTGCTTCCTTGACAATCCGTTTACTATTTTTTTCACTATATCCAAGCATTTCCAACGCTTTTTGCGTGGCTGTTTCAATTGGAGTCAAATATTGTTTCTTGCTGGCCTCGTCTTTATAAATAGACACATCTGGCAATAAGATACTTGGGGGACTCAATTGGATTTGTTTTTGGCTGGTATTCTCTGCGTTAGTTCCTACGTCATAACCAAATGGAAGAGGAATCCCTTTATCAGTCAAGCTAGCAGATTTACTGGCCAAATCATTTACATCCTTGATATCCTCAATTTCTTTTAGATAAGGTTTGAGAGGTTCAAGTCCATCTTTCTCACGTTGCTTGTAATTACTAGCAGCCTTGTAGAAGGTGATAAACTCAGACATTCCCGTAATATCTGACGTTTCCTTGCCCTCCCCTAAATTTTTGATATCCTTCTTTAGCTTGCCTTTGATATCTTCATCTAGAGTATAAAAATTATCAATGCTTGGAGAATCAGCAGGAATTTTGGCTTTTAGGAGCCAGTCCTTGTTAACAGCTTGATAAAAATTAGAAGCTACCGTAGCATTCTTATCAATTGGCGTTTCTTGCGGAACAAAGGTTTTATAAGCCCAAAAACCGCCTCCAGCAAGAGCTAAGGCCAAAGCTCCCGTTATGGAGCCAAGAATAATTTTCTTACGCTTTTTCATAAATACTCCTCATAAAATTAAATTAATATATTTGTATTATATCATTAGAACACTTATTTTAGCAAGCTGTTTTTGGGAGACAAAAAGAAGTAATCAGACGATTACTTCTTTTTATTTTCTTAAATAGCGAAAATTAGGTATTACGACACCAAAGATAAGAACAATAAAAGATCAACTAAATCCAACTTAATGGGTTTAGTTGATCTTTTTTGTCATTTTACTAATCATCACAAGCAGATAAATCATTTAAAAGACAAACTGCCGAGTGATGTTAATCCTCTTGCTAGATTAAAGTTACGCTCTGATTTTTCTTGGAATTCTGTGAGCGTCTTACTCAAGTCACTCACTCCAGAACTCAGTGATTTGCCTTTAGAAAGATTGCGGACTGCTAGAACTTGAATAGCTCTACATAATTCTGCTAGAAGTTCATCATTATCCTTCTTCCCAACTTCTATTTCATTTTTAAACTTGACAAGCAACTCTCTCTCATTTTCAGTTGTTTCTGGATTTACAATCAGATTATAGATATTGTTTAAGATATCCGTAATTTGCGTGTTATTGCTTTTTGTCATCTAGATTACCTCCTATAACCTGTAGCAAGATTAGGTCGAGCAAGTGAATTAAATTGGTTAATTGTTTGTGTTGTCATGAGCAACGACCTCTTTTGATAGTTCGCTATGACATCATTATACACATCTAGCATATTAAATTCAAGAACAAAAATATCCTTCTGCCACGAATGCACGAACGGACAAAAAGAAGTAATCAGACGATTACTTCTCTTTATTTTCTTAAACAGCGAAAATTGGGTAACAAGATACTCAAGATAAGAACTATAAAAATGCCTAAAATCATAATTGTAGTATAGGGATTAAAGCAGAGACTTATTAGCAAGACAAGACTCATCGCAACCATTAGGTATCCCAACTTTCTCACTACTGATTTACTGCTCTGGTTATGATTTTTTGTAGCCAGACCTATTCTTTTAGGAAGATAATTTCCAATCACTAGAAAAATGAGTGCCACTAACCAAATCACAGTCAAGCGAACTTGAACATGGCCTCCTAAGGCAACAATCAATATAAGACCTTGAATAAGCACAGCAGAAATTGGGACCAACCATAGCATAAACTCTTTTAAGAATGGGATCGTTATTTGTTTAAAGAATGAAAAACAGAGATTATATATGATTAACGCAAGAAAAGGAAGTGCAACAATTGCTAAATTGCGATTCATAAAACCATTGGCTTGCTCTTCCACATTAAAGTGGATTGCAATCTGATTTGGTAGTTGTTTGTAAAAGACTAGTCCGACAATAACCGGTGTAAGTATCACTATATTACCAATGACTCTTTGCATATTATTTTTCATCTTCTTTTCCTCCAAGTGATTGAATCCAAGTTAAAATTTCTTCAAAAACGGTCAAGTTCAAACTGTAGTAGATAAAATTCTTCTGTTTTTCTTCTTCAATAAGTCCTGCTTTTTTCAAGGTAGACAAATGATGGGAAACTGTTGCAGGAGCCAAGTCAAACTGCTGGCTGATTTCACCAGCAGACTTGGGCCCAGACTTTAGATAGTCTAAAATTTCTCTCCTCACAGGGGCAGAGATGGCTTTTAAGGTTTCAGATAAGCCCATGAGTTTCCTCCTTTTTCCAAATTTGGCTTGTCACAAGTCCGACACCTAGCATATAAATAGCTAACATGACTTCGATTAATAAGATATTTCTGACTATCCCTTGTTGATAAGCACCTGCCAAAAAATCGATGGTAGCATGAAGTAATATCGCCCCAAAATAGAATGAAAGCTTTTGCTTAGTGACTGCTAGAAAATCCCAAGCTGTAAGCAAGACATGTAAAACCAAGGCAACTAGTCTTTCAAAGAGAGACATAACCACTGCAAATCCAGTTAGTTGGTTGACCTGACTCACAAGAAGTGGCGGCAATTGACTGGTCTGACCTGAATGAATGGCCTGTAAAGCAATGATGTAAGTGAATAACCCCATCACTCCAAGCAAAATAAATTCACTAAGTCCATGTCCAAAACCGTAGGCAACAATATCAGATGTCATCAACCTTCTTTTCTTAGCAAGGACCTTAAACACCACATAGCGTGTTGTTTCTTCGACAAGGCCAGCCATAAGTCCTCCATAAATAATGGTCAACCATTTAGAAGAGTGAGCAAGACCAGAAACAGCCACAGCATTGATAGGTCCTTCAATCATCATGACAGGTAAGGCAAAACCAATCAGACCTACTAAAAAGAGCTTGATTGAAAATTGCCATTTTTTCTTCAGAACGATAAAACTTATGATGGCGATAACTAACATGGCAAGAATTGTCATAAAAAGGAATGTTTCCATTTGATTTATCCTTTCCTTGATACGGAGCATCAGTACGACTTAAGTCATAATACCTATTTCTATACTTTTCGAAATAGATTCTACGCTTTTCTGAAAGCACTGTCAATAGTATTTCGAAGAAAATCGAAATAGGAGTACAAAAAAAGACCGTTTTCACGATCTTTCTTCTTGAGAATTTTCCCTCATTCTCGGCTGTGTGTTCTCTAGTCAGTCACATGGGCTACTACTGCTTATCTTCCTGGGACATATTCGCCAGTGTTAGCATCGTAGTAACGGCGTTGGCCGTTGACTGTGACGTAGGCGCCTTTAACTTGGCGACCTGATTGGTCAAAGTAAAGGTGTTGGCCATTGATGACTTGTTCGCCTGTTACGGCATAGCCATCAGCTCCGAAATAAGCCCAGACGTTAGGCTCGATTTGAGCGAAGCGGTTGGTTACAGGTTGGCCATCGTTTTCGTCATAGTACTTGTAACGACTACCGACCTTAACAGCTTTGCCCTTGTATTGGATACCATTTTGGTCAAAGTAGTATTCCTTGCCATTGATAGTCCACTTGCCTTTAAGGGCTTGGCCATCAGTATTGAAGTAAGACCATTGGTTTGGTGCAATCTCAGCAAAGCTGCTTGTTACAAGAGCTCCACTGTGGGCATCATAGTAATAAGTCTTACCATCTTCGACAATGGTTTTACCCTTAACTTGGATACCATTTTTATCAAAGTACTTAAGGTATCCATGATCAGCACGAACTTGGCCGATAGCCAGTGAACCATCGTGTTTGAAGTACATCCACTGGTCATCACCTACTTGGAGATAGCGTCCGCTAGCAAGAATACCTGATTCTGGCTCATAATAATATTTGATGCCATTTTCTTCGATAATTTCACCCTTAGCTTGGCTACCATCTTCCTTGAAGTAATAAAGGTGACCATCAATGTATTGACGTCCTGTAACACGGTTACCTTCTTTATCAAAGTAATTCCAAGCCTTAGTTGCTGGATTATAGACAAAGATGCTGCGTCCGATTTCGCCTGCTGGTGTGATGTAGCGAGCCTTACCATTTTCAAAGATAATAGAATCTGCACGATTGCTGTAGGCCGTACCGACGCTACCATCTTGGTTAAAGTAATAAGTCTTACCATCAATGACACGTGAACCAGTCACAGTATTACCGTCAGCGTCAAAGTAATAACGTTTACCTGTGCTGCTGTCTGTCGCAAAGACGTTACGTCCCATATCACCAGTTTCAGCAACATAGTAATGCAATTTGCCATCATCTGTACGGACAATGCGATCCTTAGCCTGAATACCAGTTTCACGGTCAAAGTAGAAATGGTGGCCACTCCAATGAAGGTTACCTACTACCATTGTTCCTTGAGTCGTAAAGGCACGAACCTGCTTATGTTTGTCATCAAAATCAACGAAGGCATTCTTAACCATGGCACCGTCTAGACCGTAATAGTAGGTATAGCCGTTGCTAGCACGACGAAGGGCGTTACGCAATTGGATACCATTGTCAAAGAAATAGTAATCCTTGTTATTGATGTTTCGAGCACCCTTGGTCATCTTACCGTCACCACCGAAGTAATACCAGTTACCGTTACCATCTTGAACAAATTCATTCTTAACGGTTTGGTTATCACGAAGGAAGTAAACGTCTTGTCCACGACGTTGGAAGACTTGAGTGCTTGTGATGGCACCTGTGTCACGAAGTGGTGTTGGCAAGAGTTGGCCGTTGGCTGAGGTATTAAAGTACTGGTTGGTCTTGTCATCACGAAGGACATAGTTGATACCTCGTCCAAGGATATTGGTTCCATTGAAGTACTTAGCAGACCATTTGGTAATCTTTTCATTCGTAGGCAACTGCTTACCATTTGAGATTTGCACACGGTTGAAAATAGATGGGTACTTAGCTTTAAGCTCATCAAGGAAGGCACCACCATATTTACCTTGATAGTCTGTACCATCTGTACGGGTATTTGCCACATAGGCTTGGTCCACAATTTGATAACCTTGTTGGTGATAACCGTAGCCGTTAACACGTGTGGCATTAACTACTTCTTTTCCTGGAAGGTTATAAATTTGGTCTGGCACCCAGTCAGCAATGGCTTGAATACCATCTTTGTGGAGGGCACGAAGGACATTAAGGAGGTCCTCAAGTGAGCCATACTTGTTATTTTGACTCAAGGCCATGTCATAACGGTCATCAAAGGCATAACCATTGTCAATTGTTGAATCAAGGAAGGTACCATCCTTACTTGAAACGTACTGTGGTGGAAGTCCAACAGACGTAACACCCCAAGCTTTGAGCAAATTAGTGTTCTTAGCCAAGACACGGTTCATGTAGAGTTCTGGCTGATTGTCCGCAAAAGCTTGGAAGTTTGAGAAGGCTTCATACATAACTTGCGAATCAAGGGCTGCTGAAGACTTGTAAACTTGACCATCGCTATTGGCACGGTTACTTGGCTGTGTACGTGCGTCTTGGTTAGCCTTAGCCCCGACTGGTACCCAGACACCGAGATAACCTGATACTTGCACATTTTCCACACCAAAAATATCGTTGGCATTGAAGGTCAAGTTCCCATTCCAGTCGGTACGTTTAAGAAGGTTTTTAGGCACATCAGAATCGTTGAGGTAGGTTGCTATACCATCTTTTGTTGTCAAAAGTAATGGGCGATAAAGCTGATTACGGTGAGCTCTACCCATGTTCATCGTTACAGTTTCATTGCTACCCAATCGGAAATCATAGTTGTTGGTCATGATGACACCCATCCCTTGCGTACGGGTTTCAGCAGTTCCCCAATCAGTTCTGTTATTGGCACCTTTACCATAACGAACTGATGTCAAGAGGCCGTCATTTCCGACTTTCTTCACTTCCATGTCTTGACCGCCAGCTACATACTTGATACGGGCACGCAAGAGGGTGTCGATAGCATCAAAGTAAGGCGTCTTTTTCGCCATGTAGTGACCATCCTCACGGTAGAGGTCCCCGTAATAAACACGTGTTACAGAGTCCTTGTTGGTCAACATGAGGGCATAAACAGATGGCAAGTTGTATGACGCATAAGTCTTGTGAGCCTTATCAATATCCTCATTGTAAATCTCGAAGGCTTTCTTGATCTCATCACGTGTGAAATTGTAACCAAACAAATTTGGGTTAATACGATCACGGATGATACGTTGAATAATGGTTTGGGCTTCCGTATCGTGGGCACGAGTGAAAATATAGTTAGCCATACGTTCACCGTTTTTATCGTTGACACCACGTGGATTCAAACTGCTATTGATGAAAGCAGTCATGTCCCCAAGCTGCATACGTGTATTTTTATCACGCATCAAAAGGTTGGTAAGGGCATTACGGAGGGCATTGTCAATCGGAAGTTGTGCTCCCTTAGTGTCCTTGTTGTAGTATGGATCGTTGGCAGACCAAGCTTCCAAGTATGACAAGTGCTTGATGGCATTGGCTTCAGACTTGTCAACACCATAGGCTGCTTTGAAGTAATCTGAAGCAATTTGGAGAAGGTCAGCATCCACATTGTCCAAGGCATCGACACGCAAACCGTCAAAGTTAGCTGTTGGGTCATTGGCCATGATACTTCCGATATTCATCATAAAGTGGAGCCAGTTAAGTTGTTCTGCCTGAACAGCTGGGTTTGAGTTATCAATATCGTTGGCAAGCAAGAACTCAAGACCACCGATAGAATTGTCCTTGAAGTACTTACGTGTACCCGTTTGGTTAGTCGGTGTGCGGTTTAACAAACGATAGTCAGAGTTGGCGTGGCTGGTACGGTTGCCAGTATCACCCTTACTGTTGTTAAAGAGCAACTGTCCGCCTTGCAAGTGGTCGTATGAACTATTTTCAGTGCTACTATTCCAACCTGGCTGAGTCTTGATAAACTGGTCGATACTTGTACGCAACCAGTTGGTATTGCCCTCACGCGCAATACGTTCTTCAATCTTAGTCTGAACCGCTTTAGCAGCTTGGTCTAGACTTTCCTGGCTAGAGTTTGTTGAAAATGAGCCTGCACCAAGACCTTGATTTTGCATGTAGTTAAGGTAGTTAACCTGAGTTGACTTGTCAGGCCACCAAACCATCAATAGAGGACGTTTGTCCGCTTCAGTTGAAGCTGTCCAAGTCTTCCCATCCTTGAGAATGCTCTTTGGACGGTACCAAGCATCCGCTGTGATGAAGGTGTCGAGTTGATCCAAAGATTTGTCATCGTTTTTATAGAGCTGGTTACCAGATGAAAAATCTACGGTTGCCTTGATAGGTTCTGTTGAAAATTCATCCTGTGACTTAGTCGCAAGAGCCCCTGTTTCAGCATCAAAGTAATAAGACTTACCATCTTGCTCAAAAACGAAGTTCTTACGCACACTACCGTCACTATTGACATAGTATTGTTTGCCGTTGATCCATTGGATTCCAGTCGCGGTGTTTGTGTTGGCTTCACGAGTTTCTGCCAAGGCACGACGACTACGTGTACGAGCTTCTGTATTTGCTGTATCCGTTGTTGCTGCACGGTCTGTAGTGGCTGTTGCAGTCGCATTATTTGTATCTGTCGTTGTAGCACTCGTATCAGCTGCAGCTGCTTGCACATTTGTACTTGGTGCAGCTTGACCTGAGTTAGTATCAACTGTCGCTGCAGTTGTAGTAGGTGCCGCTGCCCTATCTGTAACATCGGTTGTCGTGCTAGTCGCATCTGCGACAGGAATAGCCACGCTCGCAGTATTAGCATCTGCTGAGATAGTTGGTGCTACTGTAGTTGCTGCATCATTAGTTGTAGCTGGCGTTTCTTGAAGTAGATTCTGACTGCTATCACCCGACTGATTGGCAGGATTTTGCTCATCGGCCTGAACCTGTTGATCCGCCAACAAAGTTCCACCAGCAACAGTAACCATTGAGAGTGCTGTCACCCCAATAGTCACCCAATTCTTCTTCACTTTATGCAGTTTAAAGCGTACTTTTTGTTCCATAATATTTACCTTTTTCCCTTATATTACTTCTATCATAAGCTATTTGACAAGGGAATACAATTACACAACTGTAATATCAGTTTAATGTATCTACCTTCGTTTTCTCAGAAAACGTCCTTTAATAATCTGCCTAATAAATGCCCCTTGTGAACAAATGCACTAAGGATAACATAAAACCAGCTAAAATCCTTAGGATTTAGACTTTTTTAGACGATAGAATCATCCTACAAAATTAATGTAAATTTAAATAAAAAAACCTTCATTTCTAAGATGAAAGAGAAGGTTTGGTTACAGGGACTAGCAAAATCCTGCGAAAGTATGCGTGGTTTATGGGTTAGGAGGTCGCGATGCTTTCCATATTTAGTAGTCCACAAAACTCTTGATTGCTATTTTTTACTCATTTTCCATGTACTACCACCTAGTGAAAAAAGCACCTATAGTTTCAATAATTGCATAGAGTAATGGGGATTTTCGTGGTCTGAAATCTGTTTTATAAAAGTAATAATTCGAAATTAAAAGAAATAATATGACAATGATAATCCAAGCCAAAATAACCATAATTTCTCTCCTTTAAGAAGTCAGTTACACCTAGAGCTTAACGAAGATGGTTCCCCATAACTACCTCTAACTCTATTTTCTACATACAAATATAATACCCATTATAACACGGCTATAGCTCCTTCTTTTGAATATGAGAGGGACAAAATTATTAGGATTTAAGCATGAAAAAGCATCTGGGTGTACACTGACAGTTTCTCTAAAACAACTCAAAAAACCAGCAAACGCTGGTTTTTTTATCTATTTAATCATCTAGAGTTATGATAGGAAAATAATAATAATTTAGATAGGAAAAGGAAAAATTCGCTCTAGATTTTTAAAGTACATAGTAATTAGCGACGCTGTCTCAATTCACCAGTTTTGGCATCGCAGAAGAGGCGTTTCCCACCAACATAGACATAACGCCCTTTAACTTGACGACCTGAACCGTCAAAGTAAAGCTGTTTGCCATTGATGACCTGTTTTCCAGTCACTGCTTGACCTGCTGCGTTGAAGTAATACCAGCAGCCACGTCCAGCTTCAACAAAGCGGTTTACCACTTGCTCACCAGTGTGGGCATCAAAGTAACATTTCTTACCTTGGACAGTGAGCAATTTACCTTTGAGTTGAGCACCATTGCTACCAAAGTAGTAAACTTTATTGTTAATATTTTGAAGACCTGTCACTTTGTGACCATCTTGGTTAAGGTAAGCCCATTGATTAGCCGCAATTTGAATGAATTGGTTGATGACTGCTTGACCAGTGACGGCATCATAGTAACGTCCTTCAGCCCAGCCACCTTTTAGCTGGCTATGGTCTTTGTTGAAGTAATAGAGTTTACCATCAATCACTTTGGCACCTTGAACGAGGCAACCAAAAGCATCCGCATAATACCAGTTGTTGTTTTCAAAGATAAAGCGTGACACAGCCATTTCACCTGTTTGGGCAGAAATGTAGTATTGCTTGTTGCCTTGTTGCATCATCTGACCTTTGATTTGACGGCCTTCTGAGTCAAAGCAGTATTCTTTACCATTGATGATACGTTTTCCTGTCACAGCGTAACCATGTTCATCAAGGTAGTACCAAGCTTGGTTTTCTTTATTTTGAACAAAGGTATTTACAGCCATATTACCAGTATCAGGGATAAAGTAACGGATACGGCCATCTGAGAAGCGAATAAATTTGTCTTTAGCTTGGATACCTGTTTGTGTATCAAAGTAGAAGGTTGTGCTACCCATTTCAAGGAGACCAGTAGCCATGTGACCATAACAATCGAAATAGCGTACATCCTTACGGTAACCTGCAAAATCATAGAAGCCGTTGATAGCTTTCACGCCATTTTTATCGTAGTAATAGGTATAGCCATCACTACCTTTAACAAGTGAGTCACGAGCTTGAAGACCATTTTCAAGGAAGTAATAAGCCTTACCATCGATAACCTTTTCGCCTTTGACCTTTTGACCATATTGATCGTAATAATACCATTGATTTTCGCCTACACGGACAAATGAAGACTTGGCATTGTTCGAATCAACACTTGGTTTAGTCTCACCTGTGATGATTTGGTAACCTGAGTTATTTTGCTGGTTACCTTGTGAAATGATAGTGACATTAGCATTTGAACCATTCGAATGCCCTACTGATATGTTTGGAAACAGTTTATTAGAATTCGAAACGATAGTAACATTCGGCGTAGTTCCTGAGGCCGTGATGGTGATAGTTGTGTTTCGACCACCATTCCAATGAATGCCGTTTGAGTCAGACGAACTCGTCGTAATTGTCGCAAAACCGCTAGCTGACGATGATGAAGACCATGATGATGAAGACGAATAAGAATACCAAGCTGAGCTTGATGAGCTTGAAGAACTTGACGCACTAGCACTTACTGATGACGAACTGCTACTTGATTGGTAAGCAGAACCCGTTTGTGATGAATTAGAGTTTTGTGTTCCTACTACTTGAGAAGATTGTGACGAACTGACTTGACCAGATCCACCACCTACCACAGTCTGTGATGAGCCTCCTGTTGAAACAGATGATGAAGACTCGTAGCCTGTACTCGTTTGACTTGCATAGTTAGATGGCACTGCTGACACATAAGTAGCACCTTCTGTTAAGGTTGGTGAATAGCTTTCATTAATCAATGATGCACTTGATTCAATCCCAGCATCTGTTTGTTCAAAACCATCTCCATTAGGTAGTGACACTTCATCTGCTTGTGCCGATTGGTCTGACAAAAAGGCTCCACCCGCAAGTGCAACCATAGACAGCGTACTAACTCCAATGGTTACCCAATTTTTCTTGACCTTGTGTAACTTAAATCCAACTTTCTTTTCCATAACATACACCTTTCAATATAACTTTATTTCTCTATTCTATGTTAAGGGATTTTGGGAACGAATACAATTACAGATGCATAACTCTAGTCTCATAAGACTAACCTTATACCCATAATCCATTTGAAAAAACAAGCCTAAGATATATAGCAATGGCTTTTATATGTTAGAAAACGTTACCAAAAAGAGTTCGAATTTTCTTAAATTCACACAGAAATTCCGATGTTTAGCCGTTTTAGCTCCCCATTCATTAATGGAGTGAGTATAGTTTAAAACGAAAGTAAGCAGTTTATTGAGGATTCTATTAATCAAACTCATTTTTTGCTTACAATCATAGTAAAGAGTAAGCTTACTTCCATCAGTTCAAACCAAAAAACCTCTAAGCAGAATGAATCTGCCTAGAGGTTCGTGATGAAGAGGTGCTGCCACGTTGTCAAAAACTTGGTTGTTTCATATAGACGTATAGAATATGACGTACTTGATGTTGTATTAGTCATTATTTTTTTCCTCCAGACTACCTATAATCCCTTCTGCGTGCCAAGATTTCAGTTGATTCTGATAAAACATAATTGGTAAGAAAAACTCCCCATCTGATAACAAACCACTATCTGCGGTAACGGACATTGTTACCTCCTCGTCCTTATCTAGGTGTAAAAATTTATTAATATCCTTATTCTTGATACCATATTCTATTTCACCATCTCCTGTCTCCCAACTATAAGATTTTGAAATCGCTTTTAATTTAGAAAGGACTTTTTTATTCAGTGTTAACTTTTGAAATAAAAATTCCTTATAAGGCAGTAACTCATCTGAGTAATTTGAGTCCTCTGCACTTAACTTCCCATCTGGTGAATAAACAAGGTTGGCATGTTCAAGTTCTTTGTCTTCATTACTTAATGAAACGTATCCCTCTATACGCTTATTCTTTGGTTTTCCATATAACTTTATTTCACGATACATAGGAACCCCATCCTGTTCATACCTGTCACTCACACGAATGGTAAACCCTTTGGGAAAGGTATCGAACAACTCGTATAAATTCTTAGTAGGGTACACTTTCTCAGCTGCAGGACCTATTTTACTCTCAAGCCAAAGTCTATTATTTTTCATCAGAAAACATCCAGAAAGGATGGTTAAAGATAATAGTATTACAAGAGCTAGTCTTAATTTTTTCAAAATCTATTTCTCCTTAATCTTCAAGTTATAAGTTGCATTAGTCATTATTTTCTTCCTCCAGACTACCTACAATACCTTCCGTATGCCGATATTTCGGTTGATTCTGATAAAACCAAATTGGTAAGAAAAAATTACCGTCTGATAACACAGCATCATCTGATAATAGACTACTATCTGCTGTAACAGACATGGTAACCTCTTCGTCCTTATCTAGGTGTAAGAATTTATTAATATCCTTATCCTTGATACTGTATTCTATTTCACCTTTTCCTGTATCCCAATTATAAGATTTAGAAATCACTTTTAGTTTAGAAAAGACTTTTTTATTCAAGGTTAACTTTTGAAATAAAAATTCCTTATAAGGCAGTAACTCATCTGAGTAATTTGAGTTATCTGCACTTAACTTCCCATTTGGTGAATAAACAAGGTTAGCACGTTCAAGTTCTTTGTCTTCATTACTTAAGGAAACATATCCCTCTATACGCTTATTCTTTGGTTTTCCATATAACTCTATTCGACGATACATAAAAACCCCATCCTGTTCATAACTGTCACTTACACGAATGGTAAACCCTTTGGGAAAGGTATCGAACAACTCGTATAAATTCTTAGTAGGGTACACTTTCTCAGCTGCTGGACCTATTTTACTCTCAAGCCAAAGTCTATTATTTTTCATCAGAAAACATCCAGAAAGGATGGATAAAGATAATAGTATTACAAGAGCTAGTCTAAATTTTTTCAAAATCTATTTCTCCTTAATCTTCAAGTTATAAACAATTTTCATGTCTGGGCTACCCTTGTCGCTTTTTTCCACTCCCTTTATACTTCCAGCTTTCAATAATCTTTCAAAATTCCTATCAGTAATATAACTTTCTTTCACTTTCGCTTTGTCTGGTAAGGTCTGATAGTCAGAAACATCAATGTTTGTACCATTAGCTGAGTTATCTAAATAAATAATCTCACTTTTAGTGGTGGGGTGAAATTCAAGTGCATAAAACCTCTTGACGTTCCGTAGGCACCATTTATACTGTCATTTAACAATGTCCGATTTCCATGATTATCCGTGATAATGGGATAAACATAAAGTCCAGAGCTACCATATTTGTAAATATCAGTAAATTCTACCTTGCTGACACCTGAATAATTTTCCTTGATATAAACAGCTATCTGTTCTTCTAAAAGCCTAAAACCATGTTTGTACAAACGTTGCTCTTGATGTTTACCACCTATATAAATAGATACGAGAAACCATGCAATAAAAAGTACTGCAAAAACTAACACTAATTTCTTCCGCTTTGAATTCATCTTCACAGGCTCAGCCCTCGCTTTCTTGTAAATCCTGACATTGTTTAACTGTTAACGCCATTTCGTGTAATCGCCTTTTTTAACCTTCAAATTATAAATAATTGAAGCTTTTGGGCTACCCTTGGAATCTTTCTTAACGTCTTTAAGTATGCCCTTTTCTACAATTTCATTGATATTTGCATCTATCGTTTCATCAGACTTTAACTTAGCAAAGTCTGGGAGTTTTTTGTATTTTGAAACATCGTATTGCTTATCTAAATCAAAATCTACCAAATAAATGACTTCATCTCCGCTCCCAGTACCGCTATCCCACTCAAGACCATTTCGTAAACCATAAGATTTATAGCCATTTTTTTCCACCTTTGACTGGTCGACCAAGGTAGGCTTTATTTCCATGCAAATCATAGATTACAGGCACAACTTTTGCAGTAAACATCCCATCAGTATCAATAAAAATGGGTGAAAATTCAACCTTTTCAACTCCTGAATAATGTTCAATGACATAAGTCCCAACCTGCTCTTCTAAGAGCCTGAAACCATGTTTGTACAAACGTTGCTCTTGATGTTTACCACCTATACAAATAGATACGAGAAACCATGCAATAAAAAGTACTGCAAAAACTAACACTAATTTCTTCCGTTTTGAATTCTTCTTCACAGGCTCAGCCCTCACTTTCTTGTAAATCTGAGAGTTCCATCAGTTAATGCCATTTTCTACAATGTTCCCTTCTTTATTTCTAAATTATAGCTAATTTTTGCCTTAGGACTACCTTCACCTGACTTTTTGACGTCTTGCAATTGATTATCTTCTACTAATGCAAGAATATTTTCCTCTATTGCAGAATTACTCTCTAACTTTGCCTTCTCAGGAAGATGTTCTTCACTTGATAAATCGAGTTCTTTTTGCGTGTCCAAATCTTTTAAAATGATAATCTCGCTATCATCTACACGATCAAAGTCCAAATAAAGCTCACCACCAAGCCCATATGAACCATAAGTAATTCTTCCAATTTGTGTGCCTAACATTGCTTTATGTCCATGATTATCAGAGATAATAGGTACAACTCTTACTGTATGCATACTATAACCGTCTCCGCCATCTTCATAAATAGGCGAAAACTCAATCTTACTCACACCCTCATAGTGTTCTTTGATATAGACAGCCAGTTGCTCTTCCAAAAGTCTAAAACCATGTTTATACAAAGCGTACTCTTTAGCTATTTGTTTTTGTTGTTCTTGTTTGTGCCCCAAATATGTAAGACCACCTAAAATAGTTATTAGAGCGATAAGTGACACTACTATATTTCGTTTTGAATTCTTCTTCACAGGCTCAGCCCTCACTTTCTTGTAAATCTGACAAATTTATACATTACAGATACAACATTTTCATTCAAGACCCCATCAGCATCAACGAAAACTGAAAAGTATTTACAAAATATTCTGAATAAAAACTATAATTTCCATTATAACATGGATAGAGCGCTTTCTTTTGAATATGAGAGCAACAAAATTATTAGGATTTGTGGATAAGAAAAACGCATGAAACACTAATGTTTCATGCGCTTAAAAGTTTTTATGCTCCTAGTTAGGATAAACGTCTTCTCTTATCGTTTTCTGACCCAAGCTCCAGTATTGGCGTCATAGTAACGACGTTGGCCTTTAACCCAGACGTAACGGCCTTTAACCTGACGGCCAGAAGCGTCAAAGTAGAGGTGTTGACCGTTGATGACTTGTTCTCCTGTTACAGCTTGGCCTGAGACGTTAAAGTAATACCAAACACCACGAGAAACTTGGATAAAGCGATTGGTTACGGCTTCACCACTATTGGCATCAAAGTAGTATTTCTTGCCTCTGTATGTCAGAAGTTTCCCTTTGGCTTGGACACCGTTGCCTTCAAAGTAGTAAAGTTTACCATTAATATGTTGAAGACCAACTACCTTTTGACCATTTTGGTTGAGATAAACCCATTTATTGGTACCGATTTGGACAAAGCGGTTGCTTACGGCCTGACCTGAGTCACCATCATAGTAACGGCCGTTGGCCCAGGCACCCTTGACTTGGCTATAATCATTGTTGAAATAGTAGTGATTACCATTGATGACTTGAGCACCTTTAACCAGTTTACCATTGCCATCGACATAGTACCACTTGTTGTTTTCCGTCACAAAGCGTGAGCGAGCAATTTCACCGCTATCGCCATCAAGGAAGTAGCGTTGGTTATTGATTGTGACAAAGTGTCCCTTAACCTGACGGCCTTCATTGTCAAAGTAATACTGCTTACCGTTAATGGTTTGTAGTCCAGTCACGGCATAACCGTTACTATCGAGGTAATACCAAGCCTTGTTCTCAGGATTTTGCGCAAATCGGTTGACTGCGAGATTTCCTGTATCTGGGATGAAGTAACGCGTGCGTCCGTTCGCAAAACGGATGAACTTGTCTTTGGCTTGAATACCAGTCTTTTCATCGAAATAGAAGGTTGTGCCATACATGTCGTGGAGGCCACGATACATTTGACCGTTGCCATCGAAATAGCGAACGTCTTGGCGAGGACCCGCAAAGTCATAGAATCCGTTAAAGGCCTGAACCCCTTTAGGATCGTAGTAATAGACGTGACCATCACTACCTTGGCGAAGGACATGACGTAGCTGGAGACCATTGTCTAGGAAGAAGTATTTCTTGCCATCAATGACCTGCTCACCTGTGACCATGTTGCCGTTTTTATCAAAGTAATACCACTGGTTGGCACCGACTTGAATGAAGGTGTTCTTGGCAAGGTAGCCACTCGTTGAGAAGTATTGGACCTTATCTCCCACCCTACGGAAACCAGTTGCTGTGATTTCAGTCATTTGTTTAGGAAGGAAGGTTTGACCTGCCTTAAGGCTGAAGTATTGGTTTGTAGCGTTATCTTGTAGGACATAGCGAGCTCCAGTACCTTGGATATTGCTTCCATTGAAATACTTGGCTGACCATTGCGTGATTTTCTCATTGGTAGTCAATTTACGGCCGTTTGAAATCTGCACGCGCTCAAAGATTGCAGGGTATTTTGCCTTCAATTCATCAAGGAAGGCACCACCGTACTTGCCTTGGAAGTCATTTCCAAAGGTACGTGTTTTAGCTGCGTAGAGGCTATTGTAGATTTCAGCATTTGGGCGTGGTGTACCGTAGCTATTGGTACGAGAAGCTGTTACCACTTCTTTTCCAGGAAGATTGTAAATTTGGTCTGGAACCCAGTCAGCAATGGCTGAGATACCTTCTGCGTGAAGGGCACGAAGGGCATCCATGAGGTCTTTGAGCGAACCATATTTGTTGTTCTTGCTCATGGCAATATCGTAACGGTCCTCAAAGGCATAACCATTTTCAATGATAGAATCCAAGAAAGTGCCGTCCTGACTAGACACGTATTGTGGCGCAAATTCAAAGGAAGTAATTCCCCACTCTTTGAAGAGTTTGGCGTTTTGTGCAATAACATGGTTGGTGTATTGACTTGGTGTCTTAACGAAATCTTGGAAGTTTGAGAATCCTTCATAGATAACCTGTGAGTCGAGAGCTTCTGAGGATTCAAAGACCTGCTCACCCTTCTTAGTCGTCGAAGCCTTGGTGCGGGCATCTTGGTTTTCTGAAGCACCTACTGGCACCCAAACCGCTAAATAGCCTGAAACTTCAACGGTTGAATGACCAGTAATATCATCTGCCGTGAAGGTCAAGTTCCCTTGATTGTCCGTATAGCGAACCAATCCAGCTGGCACATCAGCATCCTTAAGGTAGGTCGCAAGGCCCGTAGATTTGCTGAGAAGTAATGGACGATAGGCTTGATTTTTATGGGCAGCTCCCATATTGACTACCAAACGATCATTTGCTCCCAACTTCATATCTGTACGATTAGCTGTTAGGACTAGCATTCCTTGGTTACGTGTTTCAGCAGTACCAAGTTGATTAGCTTCTTCTGCACCCTTACCATAACGCACAGATGACATGATTTCATAGCCATTGAGCTTAGTGACCTTCATGTCTTGACCACCTGCTACATATTTAATACGAGCACGGAGCAGGGCATCGATGGCATTATAGTATGGTGATTTTTGAGCCATGTATTGGCCATCGTCGGTAAAGAGATCACCGTAGTAAACACGAGTAATACTGTCTTTATTGGTCAACATTGTGGCATAGGCAGCTGGGATATTGTACTGGGTGTACTGTTTATCAGCCTTGCGCATGTCCGCATTGTAGATTTCGAAGGCCCGTTTGAGCTCGTCCATGGTGAAAGTGAAACCATCCGTCTTTGGATTAATCTGCTTACTGATGATATTAGCCAAAACAGCTTGCACTTCACTATCATGGGCACGCACGAAAATGTAGTTGGCATCACGAGGCGTGTGTTTCTGCTCACTTGAACGGTTGTTAAGAGAGTTAGTAATCACACGCTCCAAGCTACCACGGTAATTGCTCTTACGCAAGAAAGTCGTCAAAAGCGTTTCACGTAGCGGATTGTCAATGGACAACTGAGCACCCTTAGTATCCTTGTTGTACTGATGGTCGTTGTAGGACCAAGCTTCAAGGATTGACAAGTGAGCAATGGCATTAGCTTCATTATCAGCCACACGGTATTTTTCCTTGAAGTAATCAGAAGCAATCTGCAAGAGGTCCGCATCCACATTGTCCACCGCATCGATACGGACACCATCAAAGTTGGCGCTTGGATCATTGCCAAGGATAGAACCAATATTCATGATGTAGTGGAGCCAGTTTAGTTGCTCGGCCTGAACAGCTGGGTTAGAGTTGTCGAAATCGTTAGCCAAGAGCAACTCGTAACCACCATTTGAACGGTCGATATGGTATTTGCGTGTCCCTGTTTGGTTAGTCGGTGTGCGGTTCATGAGACGGAAATCTGAATTGGCATGACTTGTCGTACTATTATTGAGGAAGGTCAGAGCGCCTCCTTGCAAGTGGTCCTTACCAACTAAGAGATTGTCCTCACTCTCAGAGTTCCAGCCAGGCTGTGTTTTGATGAAGTCTGACATCAATTGACGAAGCCAAGTGGTATTACCCTCACGACCGATACGTTCCTCGATTTTAACTTGAATCAAGTCAGCAGCAGATGCTAAGTCGTAACTCATCATATCTGTCGTATAGGTCTTATCACTAAAGCCTTGTTGACTCATATAGTTGAGGTAGTTGACCTGTGTTACCTTGTCTGGCCACCAAGTCATCAAAAGTGGACGATAATCTTTCTCAGTTGAAGGTGTCCAATTTTTTCCATCCTTCAATATCTGTTTTGGACGGTACCAACTATCAGCTGTCAAGAAATTGCCCAAGTGTTCGAAACTCTTGCTTGATGTGTCGTAGGCTTGGTTGTAAACCGCATTGATAGAGTTATTTGGAATGGCATCGGCACGATACAAAGGTTTACTTTGATCTACCATAGCCCCAGTCTCATCGAAATAATAAAGTCGACCATCAAGCTCAATGGCTGCGTTCTTTTTCACGACGCCATTTTCAACATAGTACTGCTTGCCATCGATAGTCTTCAAGTTAGAGGCTACTGGTTTATAGTCAAGACTTGGCTGATTTGGTTGGACCGGCTTGTTAGGTTGAGATGGTTGACTTGGTTGAACAGGTTTGTTGGGTTGATTTGGCTGCGTTACAATGGTCACATTTGGTCTTGTGCCATTTGGACTTGTCACCGTCACGTTTGGTTTAGGCGTGTTTGGCCCTGTGATAATGGTTACATTTGGTGTCGTACCGCTGGCCGTAATCGTGATGTTAGTGTTGCGGTTGGCATTGATACGAATAGTGCTATCAGCAGCGCGTGTGGCGATTGTTGGTGTTGCATTAGTCAATACTCTAGGAGTGGACTGAGCACTTGTTTGCACACTTTCAGTCTCAATTCTTTGGCTGGTTTGAACCTCAGTCTTTTTCTGATTTTGACTGTTTGCTTTAGCTGTTGCATGCGATGTTGCTACACGACGCCCACCACTGCGAGTGGCTTTGTGGCTAGGAGTAACTGAGGATTCCGATTGTCCTACCTGATTACTCGGCGTTTCTGACTAAGTTCTTTCTTGAACAGTTGCCTGACCTTGTGAGGCCTGTCCAGCGGTCTGTGTTTCTTGGGTGCTAACTTGAGTTTGTGAAGAAACTGCCACTTCCTGACTGGCAACTTGACTGTTTTGTGCTTGAGCAGTTGCCTCTTGACTAACCGCACTTGTCACCACCTGAGAGCTTGTTTCGTGACTTACGCTGGCTGTTGCTACTGCTGACACACTTGCTTGGGCACTCGCTTGCTCAGTAACAGTTGTGGTCGTCACTAGACTGGCAGTGCCATCCTCACTCAGTTGCTGCAGACCATCACCATTTGGCGTACTTGTCTCATCGGCCTCTACTTTTCCTTGAGCTAGGAGACTTCCACCTGCCAAGGCAACCATTGAGAGGGTCGTCACCCCGATAGTCACCCAGCTTTTCTTAACCTTGTGTAGTTTAAAACGTACCTTATTTTCCATCTATATCAATCATCCTTTTTCTGTTGTTGTCTCTACTCTATGATATATTCAGACAAATTACAAATAGGAAAAAATCATCTTCTTTTCATAAATCTCTGCCACGCGCTCAGTTTTATTAACTTTGATTACTGAAAATGAGACCTTACACCGCATGTAAGGTCCTAAATAGAAAGTTTTCGATTTTCAAACACCTTCAAATGCTTATCCTTAAAGGCTTTTAAACATTAAAGTAAGCTTCAATTAACCTTAAGAGATAGCAAAACTATGAGAGAAGTCGACCTTAAAAAGACAATTCTGAAAAGAAAATTTTAGATAGAAAGACTCTATTTTTTCATCTGACTAAGACCATGATCTGTCTATGAAGAGCCAAGATTAAAGGTCTTAGAGATTATTTGAAATGAACTAGCTCCATCCTCTGGATTTCTGAAAGAATCTTCTAAATTTTCTTGCATTCTATCGTAAATTGGCGGAAAAACCTAGGAAAGTCACTGCATTTCAGATATAATAAAACTTAGGAAAAAGGAGGAAAATTATGAAAGTACATTCTAATTTCTCTGGACAGACGTCCAAACATCGTCTTCTTGCGCTCTCATGCGCAACTGCTCTTGCCGGTTTTGCCTTTATCGCTAAACCAGCCCTAGCCGAGGAAGCTACAGCTGACAGCACTGCCACCCTCGACACTAGAGCTACGACAACTGCTAATGTTGAGACAACAGCTGATCTCGTTGAGACAAAAGTTGTGGATGCCACGCCAGCGACAGAAGCGACTGCTAACCCTTCAGAAGAGGCAGCAAGTGTAAATACTGACGCAGCCACAAATCTTACTACAGTGACTGTTAGCCAAGAACAAACACCTGACCAACCTGCTACAGCAACAAATGCAGTTGAGGCCCAAGCCACTAATACCGAGTCAAATGCCTCAACTGGTCACTACTACAGTGATGACAAAGGCAATTGGTACTATAAAGATGCCAATGGTGAAAACCTCAAAGGCGCACAAACCATTGATGGTCAAAACGTTTACTTCCGTGATAATGGTCAACAAGTCAAAGGAGATTTCGCCGAAGACGGTTATTATTATGATGGTAACTCGGGTCAGCGTGTTACTAATAGTTATGTTCGACGAGGAGCAAGTCTATGGTTCTACGTAGATGCCGATGGTAAAAAACTCTTTGGAGAACAGACAATTAATAATCAAGACGTTTACTTTGATCAAAATTACGGTACTCAAGTAAAAGGCAACTTTGCAAGTAATGGTTATTACTATGATGAGAATTCAGGTGCTCGTGTTGACTTTGGAAAAAATCAGTTTGTTAAAGTGGATAATAACTGGTACTACGTAGATAACCAAGGAAAGATTGTAAAAGGTGCTCAAACCATTGACGGAAGAGAGCTTTATTTTGACCAACGTACTGGTCGACAAATTAAAGGTAACACCGACCCTAACAGTCTATACTACAGTGACTTAACTGGCGATCTCGTTAAAAACCAATTCTACAAGCTTGGTGATAGTTGGTATTATGCCGGTACTGATGGAAAAAGACTAAAAGGGGCTCAGACTGTTTACGGAAACCAAAAGGTCTTCTTCGACGAATATGATGGTAGACAAGTCAAAGGGGAATTCGCATCAGATGGCAATTACTATGACAAGGACAATGGACTTCTCGTTGATCTACCTCGTAACCAGTTTATCTATCTTAACAAAAGATGGTACTACATCAACTCTGAAGGCAAACGCTTATTTGGTGCGCAAACAATCAATGGGAAAAGCCTTTTTTTCCATCCTTACCACGGCTTCCAAATCAAGGGTGATTTTGCCTACTACTCTGAAGGATCTTTTGGTGGGGACTTCTACGATGGTGAAACTGGTGAGAAAGTTACTCACAAAGGTTTTGTCAAACGTAATTCAGGAGACTGGTTCTACCTTGATGAAAACGGCAACAGACTCAAGGGACTTCAAAACATTGACGGCAAGCTCTACTACTTCATTGCTAGCGGAGCTTCCAAATATATCCAATACGGGAAACAAGTTAAAGGCGAAATTGTTGACTTTGTTGAAAATTCAAATATAGCACCTGTTTATTCTATCTGGAACAAGTATGAAATAAATAGACGTTACTACTTTGACGAAAACACTGGTGAAGCTGTTAAAAATCGCTACATCTACGACCGTGGTGCTTGGTACTACTTCGGTGAAGATGGTAATGCCATCCGCCCAGAATCTGGTGAAGCTGTTATTGATGGTCAAGTGGTTTACCTTTATCAATCTGGAAAACAAGCCAAAGGTGAGCTTATCGAAGTCAATGGTGTCCCACACTACTACGACGCCAACACTGGAGCTCGTGTGTCAAATGCCATTCTTACGATTAAAGGTAAGACCTACCAATTCGACGCTGACGGTAACGGGAAACTTGTCGGATAATTAAGAAATAGCAAAATGAAAGAAAGTCGGGTATCGACTTCTTTTTTTCGTAGATACATTTTGTTCCTCTTCCAAACATTAAAAATGAAAAGGTATTCATTCTTTTTGTCTAAATCTTTTATAATCTCTTGATTAAAAAATAATAACATTTATAATAATAGTTAAGAAAAGGAGGAAGGTTATGAAAGTGAATTCTAATTTCTTTAGGTTGACGTCTAAAAAGCGTCTTGTTTCCCTATCTTGTGCAACTGCTTTAGCTAGTTTTGCTTTAATTGCAAGACCTGTCTTTGCTGAAGAAGTCACCACAGATAAACCTACAAATCTCGATACAACAACAGTTACGACTGCGACTGTCGAAACAACTGCTGATTTGGTTGAGACTCATTCTTCAAGTACTGTAGGCCTATCAGAAACAAGTGCTGCTTCTACGACTGAAAATATTTCATCAAACAGCACAGAAACAGCAAGCTCTCTTCTTGCGACTTCTGAAGCGACTAGTGACTCAGCCTCACAAGCAGGGAGTCAGAGTCAAGCTGCTAGCGAAAGCCCAAACACTACAAGCACTACTGCTTCAACATCAACTGCCACTTCTACAGCGACAAGTGAAGCTAATTCAACTACTGCTAACACGTCCAGTGAAACTAATATTACTGGTGGAGAATACTATCTTGGAGACTACGGACGCTGGCACTATAGAGACGCTAACGGCAAGGACCTCGTAGGCCCTCAGACTGTTGATGGTATTAAAGTCTACTTCTATAAAACTGGTGCTCAAGCCCGAGGTGAATTTGCCGAAGATAGAAAATACTATGATAATGAAAAAGGAGCCTTGGTCACAAATAGCTATGTCACCTACAAAGATGACACCTACTATATTGATGAAAATGGCTACGCTCTAAAAGGCCCTCACGTTATTAATGGTGTCCATGTCTATTTCAATGATAATTGGCAGCCAGGCAGTACGGGGGCCATGCTCAAAAATGCCTTTGGGAGAGACAACCGATACTATAATGAGAAAGGTGAACAGGTAGATTTCGGTACAAATAACTACTTCCAAATTGGAGAGGACTGGTACTATGCTGGAAGTGATGGAGCTATCGTCAAGGGTCCTCAGATTATAGATGGAAAGCAAGTCTATTTTGAAAAAGAAAGTGGTAAACAGGTTCGAAACCATTTTGTAAAAGATGCTACTAATCCTAAGAAGTTATATTACTATGGTGATGACAATGGTGCTTTAGTCACAAACCAATACCTTGTAGCCTACAATAAGAAAACTCAAAGAAAAGAGCGATATTACCTTAACGCTGAAGGAACTCCTAGCTTAGGAGAGCAAACCATCGAAGGCAAACAAGTCTACTTCGACCCTCAAGACGGCAGACAACTGTTTGATGTTTTTTCAAGTACTGGTCACTACTATGATCAAGACGGCATCCTAAAAGATTTTGGTACTAACCATTACGTCAATATAAAAGGAAATTGGTACTATGTTGGTAGCGACGGAGCTTTTGTCAAAGGTCGAAAAGTTATTAATGGCGCTCAAGTCTACTTCGACAAGGATGGTAAGCAAGTCAAAGGTGACTTTGATGATGATAATAATTTCCATGACATCAACGATGGAGACCTTGTCACTAATCGTTTGGTAACAGTAGGTGATAAGAGCTACTATATTGGAACCTACAACAAAGCTATCAAGGGTGCTACCGTTATTGATGGTACAGAGTATTATTTTGACGATACTACAGGCGTCCAAGTTAAAGGACACTTTGCATCTAATGACAAATATTATGATGCTAGAAGCGGAGCCCCCGTAACTAACAGCTATGTCCAAGTCGGTCAAGATTGGTATTATGTTGATAAAGAAGGAAAAGCCCTAACAGGGGAACACACTATCAACGGTGACCGTGTTTACTTCATCGATCACCCTGTTTCCTTCGAAGATCATCGTGGTAAACAAGTTAAGGGGGACTTCGCAGAAAACGGCCGTTATTACGACCAACATACCGGTGCCTTAACAGATTTGGGTACAAATCGTTATGTTCAAGTGAATGATGACTGGTACTATATTGGATCAACAGGAACCATTCTCAAAGGGCAACAAACCATCGATGGTGTTGAGGTCTATTTTGATAAGACTACAGGTAAACAAGTCAAAGGACTGTTCATCAACGAATACGGTGGAACAGAAATCCCAAATAATTGGTTAAGTACTGTTAAATTCTATGACAAAGATACTGGAGCCCTACTTAAGCAGCAATACTTTTATTTTAATGGTAATTGGTACTATGCTGACGCTGACGGAATCATTCTCAAAGGAGCACACACTATTGATGGTGTTGAGGTTTACTTTGATAAGTCAAATGGTAAGCAAGTCAAAGGACAGTTTGTCACTGAATCAGGATATGTAGGTGATAAAGGGATTCACTACTACGACAAAGATACTGGTGCCCTCATCAAAGGTGGTTACTTCACTGATGGTGGCCATTGGTACTATGCGGATGAACAAGGAAATCTTCTTTCAGGTGAGCAAACCATAAATGGGATCAACGTTTACTTTTATCCAAACACTCACCGACAAGCCAGAGGTACAATTGTCAATGGCTACTATTATGACAAAGAGATTGGTGCACCACATGCAGTCCCTAGAAATCAATTTATAGACATTGATGATGGTTTGTACTATTTTGATAGCGAGGGCAAGCCTCTAACTGGTAAGCAAATCATAGATGGGAAGGAGTATTATTTCAGAGAAAATGGTTCAGCTCGAAGAGGTGATTTTGATTACTTTGGTACAGGAACGTATTATGATAAGAAAACGGGGGTTGCAGTCTATAAAGCTGGTCTCGTCGAAGTTGGTAATGGTCAATGGTGTTACATTGACGACAAAGGGAAACAACTTCTCTATCTCCAAAATATTGATGGCAAACTCTACTATTTTGAAAAATTTAAATCCATCTTTTCTGCCTCAGGCTTTCTCGTTAAAGACAGACTCCTTAGTCCTGAAACTGAAGAATATAATCGACACTGGACAACAAATTCTACTGAAGTTGTTAAATCAGAACCTTACGCTTATTATTACTTTGATGCCGACACAGGAGCTGCCGTAACGAATCAATTCATCAACTGGCGGGGCAATACCTACTACTTTGGTGCTGACGGCAAAGCGCTCGTCTTTGATCAAATCATAGATGGCAAACACTACTACTTTGATGAGCAGGGTAAACAAGTCAAAGGAGAATTTATTTTTGATTACAATGGCAAACGCTATTTTGATGATAATACTGGGGAACTCCTAACTAATACCATTCGAACTATTAATGGTAAGACTTATTCCTTTGATAAAAATGGTAAATCTACAGAGATTTAAGTCTCCGTTTAAGATTTGGAATTCCAGATAATTATTTCGCATTGACTAAGTATCAACCCTTTCAATATCCATTGAAAGGGTTTTTGTTGCTTCTATTTATTTTCCTATACACCCTTAAATTCTGACACTATCTTTGACACCTCCTATTTGAAATAAAATCATGTCAATTATTTAACATTTTAGGTATTTCTATTAGTTTCTATTGTTTATTCTTAAAAAAGGATTATAATGAAGCTAGGTGGACATGTAAGCGTTTTAATCTTGCTTTAAAGGACACTTGGGGGATTATCTAAAAGATTGACATTAGTTGCCTAATGCCTAAATAAGAATCATAGTAGGATGACCATTCCTGAGTCACTTTGAACCATCAAACTAGGGCTCATTTCTAAAAAATACAGCATCATTTCAAACTAGAGCTCTAGAGGGGACACCTCATACTAGTAAGCTCTAGTTTTTTGTGTCTTAGAAACCCAAAATAAACGAGATCTTCCATGCTTAGAAAGGAGGAAAATTCCGAACGACTCTCGTTTTTCTAGAATCATTTCATCAGGACTCATGTTTGCCTTGAACAGCCTCACAATACAAAAAATGAGGAGACTTGGAAAAATAAGGATTGTCATTAAGAAAATTGCCCCACAACTTTAGGGACTCTACCCAATGCTCACTTTTCATAAAATCTCATGACAGCCCTTATTTTTTGATATGTAAAAAGTTTAAAATGAAAGGAGAATTATCATGGAAAAGAAAGTACATTTTAAACTTCACAAAGTTAAAAAACATTGGGTAACTATTGCAGTGACAGGATTCACTTTAGGATTGAGTTTTGCAGGCCTTAACTACGCTTCAGCTGAAGAACAGCCTACCCCTGTTAATGAAGCGACTGTTGAAGCCATCATCAAAGAAGGCGCCATTGACGTCGAGGCTCCAGCAACTAATGAAGCCACAGCTAAACCTACAGAAAACACACCTGCTACCGCTTCAAGCGAAACTGCTACAGTATCAGAGGCAACAGTAGCTAGCTCAGAAGTTGCTTCAACAGAAACTGTTTCTGAAAAACCAAGCTCTGAAGTCACAAGCACAGCTAGTTCGGAAGGAGCTAGTTCTGAAACTGCACATTCCGAGGTAAGTACAACGACTAGTGAGAGTGTTACAGCTGAGAATGTGTCATCTGTTGGTGATATCCCAAACGAAAATACCACGAGAGGAACTGACCGTTCTGCCTTTACTGAAAAAAGAAATGGATTTGTCACCGAACAAGAAGAACGCATCGAAACAGTTAACTATGTAGGTAGTCTTATTACCTTAAGACATCCTTATTACGTTACTTATTACTACGATAATAACGGTAATAAGCTTATGGGATGGCAAGATATTAATGGAGAACGCTATTATTTCAAAAAAGAGCGAGAACATCCTGGTTTCGAAACCATTGATGGAAAACTCTATTACTTTACAGATAGTGCACGTATGCTCCATGATGAATTTGTTGAAGAAAATGGTCAAACTTACTATCTAGGTAGCGATGGTGTGCGAGTTTCTGGCTTACAAGATATCAAAGGACAAACCTATTACTTTAATCCTGATAGAAACGACCAACTTAGCTACGGATTGAACGTGGTTGGTGACAAACTCTATCTTTTTGGAGATGCTGGCAAAGAAAATCCGGGGCAATTAATTAAAGACACTCATCTCAAGAATGGTGACTTCCAACTAAATATTGATGCTAGTGGCATCGTAACATTAGCTAATAACCATCCAGCTTTTCTACAAGATAATGCTGGGCATTGGTATTATATGAATACAGATGGAAAGCTAGTTACTGGACCACAAACTATTGACGGCTTAACCTATTACTTTGACTCAGATGGTAGACAGGTCAAGGGTGAACGCCGTAAGGTCAATGGTAAATCCTATTTTTACGACCCAGATAACGGCGCCCTTGTGACGAACCGCCTCGTCACCTTCAAAGCTGGACGATTCATTCCTGAAGAAAACTATGCTAAAGAAATAAGATTTGACTCTGCTCCTTATGCCAATTATGACAACAACGAACATCCTGAACTCGAACGGTATTATTTTGGTGCCGATGGCCTACCAGTCACAGGATGGCAAACCATCAATGGTAATAAGTACTTTTTCCAAGATGATGGAAATATGGTCGTGCACAGATTTTTCAATAACTATTACTTCTACAGTGATGGTACCATCGCTAGAAATATACGATTGAATATTCCGACTCACTATATTATGAGAGAATTTCCAAATATCTATGAATTTGACAATGATGGGGTTGGTAAATACATCTCTGATGATTTTAAGGACCTTCGACCTAAGAGCGCTTATTTTGTCCAAGGTAAAGATGGGTACTGGCGTTACTATAATGAACATGGATTTCCTGCCATTGGTTCTGAAACTGTTGATGGCTATGACATGTATTTCCATTTAGGAACTCATCGCCAAGCTAAGGGAGAGTTCGTTGATATCGAGGGCAAGGTTTACTATTTTGATAAAGATAACGGTCGAAAAGTCAAAGATACAACTTTTGATTTCGATGGTAAGACCTATGTGGCAGACCAATCTGGTGTCATCACCATTAAAAGTCAATCAACTGAACGAAACCGCTATATCAGTGATTCCGAAGGTAATTGGTACTATGTCAATGACAAGGGTTACCTCCTCCTTGGTGCTCATACCATTGATAACGTCAAAGTTTATTTCGGCACCAATGGTGTTCAATACAAAGGTCATTTTGCTCCTGATAATCACTATTACGATAAAGATAACGGTGCTTTAGTAACAGATAGATTGGTTGAGGATGGTGGCAAAGAGTTTTATGTTGATAAAGAAGGAAATAAGTTTCACGGTGCTAAGTATTTGGACGGAATTCAGTACTACTTTAGATACGGCGAAAAAGTGAAAGGTGAGTTTAATTATCCATACCGTGGTGATCATTATTATGACAAAGAGACTGGTGCCCTTGTAACCGGAAAATACTTCGAACATAAGAATAACTGGTATTATGCAAATAGTAAGGGAAATATTCTGACTGGTAGAAGAGTTATCGATGGCAAGCATGTCTACTTCTACGATGATGATTACGGACAATATAAGGGTATACAAGCTAAAGATAAACTCATCATTTTAGGTGGTAAGACTTACTATTATCTTCCTGGCTCTGGTAATCGTGCTGATAATGTAACCTTGACAATCAATCACGTTACTTATTACTTCGATAATGACGGGGTTGGACATATCCTTCGATAGTCATTTACAAGTGACTATGGATTGCAATTATTTCACACAAAAGGAAGTCGACCAACTGTCAACTTCCTTTTTCATATAATCAATCACTGTCATTCAAACAGAACCCAATTATGACATTTTTTAACATTTACGATTATCTTGTAAAAAAACTTGTTTGTAATTAAAAAAGTATTATAATAAAGGTAGGTGAGCATGTAAGCGTTTTACTAAAACGTTGAAAGTGTACTACAGAGGGATTAGGATTAGGAACTTGGCTTTAGAATTCTAACGTCAAAATAATTTTTTATGCATGAAAACTGGTCCTTAGGCACTTTGGCATGATAATCTAAGGCTCTTTTCATACACACATCTGTCTATAATATAAAACTAGAGCTTTAGAGAGAATGCTTCAAACTAAGAGCTCTAGTTTTTTGTATTTGAAGACACATGCCATAGGTTGGTTTCAATAATTAAACGAAAGGAGATAAATAAAAATATTAGGATAAAAAAATAAAATCACTTGTTTCTAGATATAAACTACACAGCCTAAGCATATTCTCCTTGCCACACATTTGACGTGCTCGCCTATAAAATCGTCTTATGGCCATGCCCTGAGAGATTTAGATATGGGGCTCAGTCGTTTTAATAGATTTGCTCACTTTTAACACTTTTCTGACGGCCCAGCTCCTTTATGTTACACACCAAAACATCGGTGTTCATTTTATGAAAGGAGTCTATCATGAATACTGAAATGAATTATCCATGGCACGTGTACAAGAAGCACCTTGTGGCACTTTCTTGTGTAACCGCACTAGCTGCTTTTTCCCTAGTTGCTCGCCCTGCATTTGCGGAAGAAGTAAAAGCATCTGATACGAATGCTAAGACCGAAGTTGTCGCACCTGCTATAGAAAATGTAGTGGCTACTGTTGAGACTAAGACACTTGATGAAAATCCAACAGCAACTATAACAGATGCACCAACAGGCACAAGCATTATCACCAGCGAAGCTACAAGTGTTACCACTGATACTACAGCTATTCCTGAAACAGCTAAACCCGCTTCAGAGGCTTCAAGCACAGTTATCTCTGAAACAATTTCAACAAAATCAGAAATACCTACTTCTAAAACAGGAGCTACAGTAAGTGAAACTGCTAGTATGGAAAACGCTAGATATGAGGACATCTCAGAAAATCGACTTAAGACTGATGTTTCTTCCTTCAATAACGATGAAAACACAGAAATTCAAGACGAAGATCCTGAAGAAAATATTACAGGTGGTCAATGGTATAGTGACGTACAAGGTAGTTGGCACTACAAAAAAGACGGTAAAGACCTTATAGGTGCACACGTTGTTGACAATCAGCACGTGTATTTCCATGAAGATGGTAAACAAGCCAAAGGTGAATCTGTCCAACGGAATAACCATTATTATTTCTACGACCAGAATCTAGGGCATAGGATAACTGAACAGTTTGTCAAGGTAGCTGATTTTCCTCACGATGAATACCGTTACTTTGGTAAATATGGTGTGGCTGTAACAGGCTGGCAAGATATTAATGGAAACCGTTACTATTTCTATCCTGACACTGCGTATAGAGTCTCCATTCCTTGGTACCAAGGAGATTGGGATGACTTCCATAAAGTTTACATTGATAGCAAGCCATACTACTTTGGACATGATGGTGAACTTTGGCGAAACCGCTATGTCCGATCTCTAGGGGGAATTCCTGGTGGCTATAAGAGCATGGATTTCGGAACATTTTACCTCGGCGATGACGGACAATACGTTACAGGCTGGCAAAAGAAAGGCGAAAAAGAATATTATTATTTTGAATACGGACGGCAAGCTAGAGGAATCGGATTCAACAACAATGACAGCCAAACCAATGTTATGGGGCAATTTATTAGGTTCCCAGAAGGTATCCGTTACTTTGAACCTTATACTGGTGAACTTGTCAAAAATCGTATGATTTATAACGACAAGAATATGCTTTTTGAATATTCACATGGTTATATTCCTGGATGGCTCTATTTCGATAAAGACGGTATTGCAGTAACTGGACTTCAACAAGTTTGGGGTGAATACTACTACTTCCGTGATGCAGCTGGTCTCCCAATAAGAGTCCAGGGAGAAATTGTAGACTACAAGGGACATAAGCTTTACTTCGATCCGAACAATGGTCAAATGTGGCGTAATCGTAATGCCAACATTGATGGAAAAAATTATCATATTGATGAAAACGGCTACCTTACAGAGATTTAAGTCATCAATCAATTGTAATTAAGTTATTTTTGCATTATTTCAGTTTTTAAACTGAAAAGATTTTAATATGAAGGGGAATTTATCATGATTACGAAAAGGACTAACCCAAAGAAACACCTTGTAGCACTTTCCTGCGCAACTGCTCTAGCTACTTTTACTTTAGTCGCACGCCCTACATTTGCGGATGAAGTAAAAATACCTGAAGCTACAGGTCAACCAACTGAGATTCTTGCACCTGCACAAGAAACTGCAGTAACTAATGTTGAGGTCAAAGCATCTACTACAAATCCTATCTCAACTAATACTGAGCTGCCTTCTAGTACAAGTACGGTTCTTAGTGAAGCTCCTAGCAGTGAAGTCGCATCATCTGAATTAGCAAGCGAATCACCAATAGAAATTACTTCTGAACAAGGTAATAGCAATCACGAAAATGAGTCCAATAAAGCTATACCTATCAAAACAGCAACTTCAGAAGCCTCTGCTACAAAGACTTCGTCAGAAAAAGTCACTGAACCTGTTCCTGTCGAAGAAACAAAAACACCTACAAAAAACAGTGAACAACCTGCCCCAATCGAAGACAATGAAAAGCCAGTCTCACCTTCTGTAACACTTGAAAATGCACCTCATATTTCTGGTGGACATTATTATAGTGATGATAATGGTAACTGGTATTACAAGGATGCAAATGGCAAAAATCTTGTCGGGCTGAACTATGTGGACAATGTTCCTGTTTACTTTAGCCAAGACGGTATTCAAATCAAAGGTGGTTTTGCAGAGGATGGTCGATACTATGACAAAGATTCTGGTGCTCTTGTAACCAAGGCCTTTAAAGAGCTCTTAACTTATATTGGTCGTGATGATATCAACGGTCAAAACATTTATACTACTGATTGGTACTACCTTGATGCCGACGGACGACCACTTAAAGGTCCTCAAAATCTTGGTGGAACAAACATGTACTTCTTCCCTAACGGAGCACAAGTTAAGGGACGTTTCGCACCTGACGGACATTACTATGATAAGGACTCTGGTGCGCTTGTAACTAACAGCTTTGTCCATGTCTACAACTGGAATTTCCAAAATCAAGACGGAAATCGTGTGAATCACTTTGTCATCACCATTCCTAATAATTCAGTCGTTGGACCTAACGGTGAAAACCAATTTTTAGATATGAGTCATTACCCACTTTCTAGCAATGATTTGAATCGCGAAGATTTCTACTATTACGTAGATGACAAGGGGGATAAACTGACAGGACCTCAAACCCTAAACGGCATCCATGTCTATTTCGACCAAAATGGTAGACAACTTAGAGGTGAGTTTGAATTCGACGAAGATGGTACCGTTCATTACTACGATGCGAAAAACGGTGCACGCGCTGAAAATACCATTGTTAGAACAAATACTGGTGCCTTCAAATTCGATGCAAACGGTAATGGACATTTGATGAAACCTGGTGAAGAAATAGATACCCCCGTCACTCCTACACCAACTGTCTCCCTAGACAAGGCTCCACGTGTTTTTGGTGGTCACTATTATAGTGATAACCAAGGCAACTGGTACTACAAGGATGCAAATGGTAAAAACCTCATCGGTCTCAACTTCGTTGACAACATTCCAGTCTACTTTGACAAGGATGGCAAACAAGTCAAAGGACGTTTTGCAGAGGATGGTCGCTATTACGATAAAAACTCTGGTGTACTTGTTACAAAACGCTATCTTGAAACTGAAGATGGCAACTGGGTTTACGTCAATGATAAAGGTGATAAACTCAAGGAAGAACAAACTATCGATGGTGTTAAAGTCTACTTTGATGATTTCACTGGTACACAAGTCAAGGGACATTTTGCACCAAATGGTAAATACTATGACAAAGATTCTGGTGCTCTCGTAACCAATGCTTTTAAAGAAATCTTGACTTATATTGGTCGTGATGATATCAACAATCAAAATGTCTATACTACTGCCTGGTATTATCTCGATGCTGATGGTAAGCCATTAACAGGACCTCAAACCTTTGGAAATAGTCACTTTTACTTCCTTCCTAACGGAGCACAAGTCAAGGGACGCTTCGCCCCAGATGGACACTATTATGATAAAGACTCTGGGGCTCTCGTCACTAATAGCTTTGTCCACGTCTACAATTGGAATTACCGAAATCTCGATGGTGACCGCATCTTCCACTTCACTATTACCATTCCTGGAAATGATATCGTAGGTCAGGATGGACAGTACCCAAGAGAAAGTAAAGATTTAGATCGTGAAGATTTCTACTACTATGTTGATGCTAAAGGGGATAAACTGACAGGACCTCAAACCTTAAACGGCATCCATGTTTACTTCGACCAAAATGGTAGACAACTTAGAGGTAAATTCAAATTTGACGATGACGGCACTGTCCACTATTACGATGCTAAGAATGGAGCACGTGCTGAAAATACCATTGTTAGAACAAACACTGGTGCCTTCAAATTCGATGCTGACGGTAATGGACATTTGATGGGCCCTGGTGAAGTATAAGAATATAATTCAAATAACAACTATTGATATCGCATAATTACTTTGATTTAGGAATCGCTAAAAAGGAAGTCGACCAACTGTCAACTTCCTTTTTCATATCGCATGTAAACTTTTTCTTCTTCTTTAAGAAAACTTTAGGCTTTGCTTTATATACTATAACCATCCTAAAACTTTTCTTTTTCATAATCTCCTAAATCCAGGGCTTAGGTCCTGGATTTTTTTGTGTGGTCAAGAAACAAACGATGTCATAGGTTTTTAGCAATTGCTTTTCTTATTTTGCCTGATTAATCATATCTAGGAAATAAGCATGTACCCTTTCGTCACCCGTTAATTCTGGATGAAAAGAGGTCACTAACATCTGCTTTTCTCTAGCTGCCACGATAGCCCCATTGACTTGAGCTAAAATCTCCACTTCTGGTCCAACAGCTTCAATAATTGGCCCACGAATAAAGACCATTGGGATCTCCCCTATTCCCTTAAATTCAGCATCTGTGACAAAACTGCCCAATTGGCGACCATAGGCATTTCTGGCTACATTGATGTCCATACTTGCCAAATGTTTTGTTTGGTCCCCCACTATGGTTTTGGCCAACAAAATCAGACCCGCACAAGTTCCAAATACAGGTAGTCCTGCATCAATTTTCGCCTTTATCAAGTCAAACAAGTCTAAATCATGCAAGAGTTTCCCCATGACTGTCGACTCTCCCCCTGGTAGAATGAGCCCGTCCAAATCAGCGTGGGCTTCCCAATCTTGTCGATTTCTGATTTGAACCGTTTCAACCCCAAGTGCTTTCAAGACCTGCTCATGTTCTGCAAAAGCACCTTGCAAAGCCAGTATTCCGATTTTTGTCATTTATTTTCCTCGCTCTGCCATTAGGATGTCAATTTCATCCTTGTTGATACCAACCATGGCTTCACCCAAATCTTCTGACACTTGCGCCAAAATATCTGGACGATTATAGTTAGTCACTGCTTTGACGATGGCTTCCGCACGTTTTTTCGGATCTCCTGATTTGAAAATCCCTGAACCAACAAAGACACCTTCAGCACCCAACTGCATCATAAGCGCAGCATCCGCTGGCGTCGCTACACCACCTGCCGCAAAATTGACAACAGGCAACTTGCCATGTTCATGGACATAACGAACCAAATCAATTGGCACCTGCAAGTCTTTAGCGGTAATATAAAGCTCATCATCTCTAAGATTTTGAATGCGGCGAATTTCTTGATTCATGAGTCGCAAGTGGTGAACAGCCTGAACAATATCACCAGTACCAGGTTCACCCTTGGTACGAATCATAGATGCCCCTTCTGAAATACGGCGAAGAGCCTCACCAAGGTCCTTAGCTCCACAGACGAAAGGCACATCAAATTTGGTTTTGTCCACATGAATAAGGTCATCGGCCGGTGTCAAAACCTCACTCTCGTCGATATAATCAATCTCAATCGCCTGCAAAATCTGTGCTTCCACGAAATGACCAATACGCACCTTAGCCATCACTGGAATACTAACAGCGTCCTGAATTTCCTTAATCATCTTAGGATCACTCATACGTGACACACCACCCACTGCACGGATATCGGCCGGAATGCGTTCCAAGGCCATGACTGCAGCCGCTCCTGCCGCCTCAGCAATACGTGCCTGCTCAGGATTTTGAACGTCCATGATGACGCCCCCCTTAAGCATCTGTGCCAAATTTTTATTTAAGTCGTAACGATTTGTCATTGCAATCACCTCTCATGTTTTTATGCCCTCTATTTTACACAGGATGATTTTTGAAGAAAAGAGTCTTTTTCTCAAACTGTATGGGGACAATTACCCTTTCAAGCATATCTATAGACGAAAAAATAAATAAATTAGGAAAACTCTTTTATAGGCTACAACTATCACGAATATAAGAATCTTTTTATAAAATCATGGCGTTTTTGTATCCGTTTTCTATTGAGTTTATTAGAAAATAAGATTAAAATATAACTGTAAATTAATTTTGGTTTTCATGTTGTTTTAAATGTCACAACATGAATTTACCAAGTCACCATACAAGGGGGAAAATTATGGAAAACAAAGTTCGTTTCAAACTTCATAAAGTTAAGAAACATTGGATCACAATCGCTGCCTCAAGTTTGGCTATTGGGGCTTCACTAATTGGACTAGGACAGGTCGGAGCTGATGAAGTCAAGCCTGAAACAATTGCCGTTAACAGTCCTGAAAATGTCGTCTCTGACAGCAATCTTGAGACAAGTGCTAGCCTCATTACAAGAACCGAAGTGGCTCCAACGAGTACTGTTGTCGGGAATACTTCTAGTGAAGCAGTCTCTACTGACACTACATCTACTAATGTGGCTAGTCAGCCTGCAGAAGCAACTGCTACACAGCCTGCTAACGAGACTGATAAAAAGGGTGGGGCAGCTCCAGTTAATGAAACAACTACTGCTGATAGGAGCGTTGAAATCTCATCTGGGACAAGCGACAACGCAACTACTTCACAGGAAACACCTTCCCAAGGTGGCAAGTTCACTTCTGATGATCAAGGCAACTGGTATTATCTAGACAGTGACGGCCACAAACTGACTGGTCCACAAACCATCGATAACTTTAACCTCTACTTCCATGACAATGGAATCCAAGCAAAGGGTGAAAAGATTACCATTGATGGCAAGGATTACTACTACGATAAAGATAATGGGCGTAAAGTAACTGATACAAGCATTGAAGTAGACGGTAAAACCTATTTAGCAGATGCTGATGGCATCCTTACCGAAAAAACGCAACTACCAACCCAGGTTGTAACTGGTGGTCATTTCCAATCTGACAACCAAAAAGATTGGTATTACTACACTGCCAACGGTGAAAAATTGACTGGTTGGCAAAATGTTGATGGTGTCATCCTTTATTTTGATAAAGATGGGAAACAAGTCAAAGGACAAGAACGAGAGATTGGTGGAAAATACTATCGATTCGATGAGAATGATGGTTCTCTATTAACGAATCAGTGGCATCACACTTCAATTTTCAATGGCTATAGGACAGAACCTCAATATACAACTTATACTAATTACTTAGGCGAAGATGGTGCTGCATTTATTGGATGGCATACCATTGACAGTAAACGTTATTATTTCAAACCTGACGGACTTTTGGCTAAAAATGATACTGTCACAATTGATGGGAAGATTTATCTTTTTGATTACCAAGGACAATTGGTCAAGAACAAATATGGCATTGTTGAAACTCCTTCAATGTTCCATGCAAACACTTCTACCTACCGTACCAATGCTAACGGCGAAGTCTTAACTGGTAAACAAATTATCGATGGAAAAGAATATATCTTTGCTTCAAAGGGTCAAGTTCTTGATGGTATCATAGGTTATGACAGCAAACTTTATCTAGTCACAGATAGTAAAATAGAAAAAAACTATTTTGGAGCCCTTTTTTCAAAAAAAACATTTTGGGGCGGGCCTAGTTTCTCTGGAATCTATGGAACTGATAAAAACGGCGTCCTCCTAGAGGGCATCCAACGAGGCTCCGATGGTTACCTTCACTACTTCCAACCAAAGGTGGAAAGTATTAACAAGCCTACGTGGAAAGAAATCGATGGCAAGCGCTATCGTCTAACAAAATCATATCGAACAGAAAGATATGCTGGTATGTACACCACTATTATCCTTACTAACGACACTTTGAAAGTCGATGATAAGACCTACACAATTGATAATGAGGGAGTAGTGACTGAATTTACGGCTAAAAACCAATTTGTTCGCGATGATTTCTGGAACTGGTACTACTACGACAAAGAGGGCAAACTCCTAACAGGCCGTCAAACCATTGATGGTGTTCAACTCTACTTTGATAAAAATGGTAAGCAAGTCAAAGGTAGCCTAGTAGACATTGATGGTAAAACTTACTACTTTGACAAAGACAGTGGGGCTATGTGGACGAATACCACTCTCGAAAAAGACGGCAAAACTTATATCATCGATGAAAACGGTGTGGCTACTGAGAAAGTGAATTAAAAAGGAAAGACATAATATTTCTACCACTTTAAGAAAACTTTAGGCTTTGCTTTATATACTAAAACCATCCTAAAACTTTTCTTTTTCATAATCTCCTAAATCCAGGGCATAGGTCCTGGATTTTTTTGTTTTTAGAAAAGTCTGTAGCAACTAAAATCATTCCCTCTCTCACTCGCATCACAATGTAATCGTTTTCTTATTTTTATCAAAATTTCTTATATTTCCTTGAAAGTCTCTAAAATAGCGCTATAATAGGACTTAGGAAATGGAGGAAAAATTATGAAAGTACATTCTAATTTTACTGGACAAAAGTCCACAAAACGTCTGATTGCATTCTCATGTGCAACTGCTCTTGCAAGTTTTACTTTAATCGCAAGACCTGCCTTCGCTGAGGAAGCTAAAGCTGATAACGCATCAAACCTTGATGTGACTGCTACTACCACTGCGAATGTAGAAACTACAGCAGACCTCGTCGAAACAAAGGTTGTCGAAGCACCTGTTACTACTGAAAATGTGGCTAGCACAGAAAACACCACAAATGTCTCAGAACAAGCCTCAACTTCTACAGCAAGTTCTGAAACTGCCAGTGAAACAGCTTCAACAACTACAAGCGAAAGTCAAGCACCTGCAGAATCGGTCTCAGGCCAAACACGCGAAGCTGTAACTACAGACCGGGCTGCCAGTGAGGCTGCATCAGCAACCGCAGATACCAATAGTGAAACCAATGTTACCGGTGGTCAATATTATAGTGATAGCCTTGGTAACTGGTATTATAAGGATGCTAGTGGTAAGAACCTAACTGGTGCACAAAAAATCGATGGGATCAACGTTTATTTCGATGAAAATGGCATACAAGTCAAGGGAAACTTTTCAAAAAATAAACAATACTATGATGCAGATTCTGGTGCTCTTGTAACGGATTGTTATATTAATCATCTTGGTGGTGTTTACTATGTCGATAAAAATGGTGAACCATTAAAAGGCGCACAAACCATTCAAGGAAAACAAGTTTATTTCAATGATTACAACGGCCTTCAAGTTCGAGACGGATTTGCTAGCAATGAACACTTCTACGATAAAGATGGTAACCTTGTAACAGATAGCTATGTTTTTAGCACTAAATACAACTATAACAACACTATCTATCCTTTCTATGTTGATAAAAATGGCGACAAATTAAAAGGTGAACAAATCATCAATGGAAAATCTGTCTATTTCGATAAGTATGATGGAGCACAGGTGCGTAATAGCGTTGCTGACAATGGGCGTTTCTATGATCAAGATGGTAATTTAGTTGATCTAGGGAAAAAACACTACGTGTTCATCGATAACCATTGGTTCTATGTTGATGAAGATGGAAAGATACTTAAAGGTGAACAAGTCATTGATGGTGTGAAAGTTTACTTTACCCCTTATTACGGATATCAAATTAAAGGGGATTTTAATTCTGACGGCCAATTCTATGACAAGGATACTGGCGAGCTCGTGACAAACCGTTATATTCAATTAACACGCTACGAATCGAACGGCTCTATGGCTCCAACTCTAGAGACCCATTGGTATTATCTTGGGGCAGACGGAAAAGTGGTAACAGGTCCACAAGTTATTGACGGCGTTCGTGTCTACTTTAACTATAGAGGACACCAAGCAAAAGGAGACTTTGGCTACGATGGTTATTATTATGATAAAGACACTGGAGCACTCGTCAAAAATAGCTTTGTCTCCTTAGAGCAACCATCAGGAACCCTTATTTATTACCTCGATAACGAAGGCAATACAATTAAGAGAGAACAAATTATTAATGGTAAGCATCTCAACTTCGGTGAATACGGTATCCAAGTTAAGGGAAATTTCGCACCTAATGGACTTTTTTATGATGCAATTACAGGGGAACCTGTTACTAATCGTTATGTTCAAATCAATGACCAGAGTAACTCATATAATACCCTTGAAAATAAAGATAAATGGTTCTATATCGGTTCAGACTCTAAAGCTCTTAAAGGAGAGCAAGTCATTAATGGCGTAACCGTATTCTTTGACAAAGATGGGGTTCAAGCTAAAGGGATTTTCGCAGATGACGGTTTCTATTATGATAAAGATTCTGGAGCACGCGTTAATCTTGGCAACAATCAGTTTGTTCAAGTGAACGGTAACTGGTACTATCTTAATAACGAAGGTAAAATTGTAAAAGGTGAACAAGTCATTAATGGCAACAATTTTTTACTTTGATAAAGATGGCAAGCAAGTTAAAGGGAACTTTGCTGAAAATGGAGCGTACTATGATGAAAATTCAGGAGTACAAGTAACCAATCGTTATGTTAACTTCAATAACAATTGGTATAGAATCGGTGCTAAAGGTACTCCTCTTAAAGGTGCCCATGTCGTTGATGGTCATAATGTTTTCTTTGACCAAGACGGTAAACAGATTAAGGGCGACTTCGCTTCGGATGGCTACTATTACAGTAAAAATTCAGGAGACCGAGTAGACTTAGGACAAAATCATTATCAAAACATAAACAATAATTGGTATTATATTGGTAATGACGGCAAACGCCTTACTGGTGAACAAGTCATTGATGGTGTCGAGGTCTACTTCGATAGTACTGGTAAGCAGGTTAAAGGAAACTTTGCTGAAAACGATTCATTTTACGATAAAGATAGTGGTGCCCGCCTTAAGGAACAATTTGTCGATTTGAATGGAAAGACTTATTATGTTGATGCTAAAGGCAAAAGACTTAGAGAAGGGGGAGTTCGAACTATCAATGGTAAAGAGTATACCTTTACGGGCGGTGCAGATCCCCACCTTGCTAGAGAAGAATTTCTATATCCTTACGGCTACTCTTCATTCTACGATTTGAATAACAAAGAAGTCAAAGGGCCTCAATTCGTTAAGGCCAAAAACGGTAATAGATATTACATTACCGCTTCTGGTCACGTCCCATTAGGGCTTCACATTATCAACGGAGAACTTTATATGTTTGATGCTCCGACAAATAAATATGCTGATGGTAGGGTTAGTGCGAATGGCTTGACTAAAGACTATTTCCCATCACTTATTCCTAATGGTAGCCATATCTATTACTTTGATAAGGAAACAGCTACTGCTATAAAAAATCAATATAAAGAGGTTAATGGTAACTGGTATTACTTTGGACCTAATTGGTATGCACTAACCGGTGAACAAACTATTGATGGGGCTCATGTCTATTTCCATAGAGATGGCAAACAAGCTAAAGGGGAACTAGTCACTGTAAATGATAAACTTCATTATTATGATCCTAACAGTGGTGCACGTACTGAGAACACTACCCTCACTATCGAAGGTAAGACCTACCATTTTGATGCTGAGGGAAATGGAAAACTCCTCAATTAGTGTAAGTGAGCAGTAAGCATTATGAAAAAGTAATTCCATCTTCCACTTTAAGAAAACTTTAGGCTTTGCTTTATATACTATAACCATCCTAAAACTTTTCTTTTTCATAATCTCCTAAATCCAGGGCATAGGTCCTGGATTTTTTTGTTTTTAGAAAAGTCTGTAGCAACTAAAATCATCCCCTCTCTCACTCGCATCACAATGTAATCGTTTTCTTATTTTTGTCTAAATTTCTTATTTTTTCTTGAAAGTCTCTAAAATAGCGCTATAATAGGACTTAGGAAATGGAGGAAAAAGTATGAAAGTACATTCTAATTTTACTGGACCTAAGTCCAAAAAACGTTTGATTGCATTCTCATGTGCAACTGCTCTTGCAAGTTTTGCCTTTATCGCAAGACCTGCCTTCGCTGAGGAAGCTAAAGCTGATAACTCATCAAACCTTGATGTGACTGCTGCTACCACTGCCAATGTGGAAACCACAGCAGACCTCGTAGAAACAAAGGTTGTCGAAGCTCCTGCTACTACTGAAAATGTGGCTAGCACAGAAAACACCACAAATGTC
>ULYD01001100.1_pt1 | contig 59448 bp, 76 predicted proteins | sample 1961831 | NCBI WGS metagenome assembly ULYD01 (sample SAMEA4835854, study PRJEB28245) | human gut metagenome | biome: gut microbiome; material: fecal sample | place: Denmark | collected 2008 | reverse complement strand
TTGATATTTATCAGGCTCTTACGGAAGATAGACCTTATAAAAAAGGATTATCTCATGAAAAAACATGTGATATCCTTGATGACATGGCACAGAAAGATTTTATTGATTCGGATATTTCAAAGATAATTAGAGAATGTTTTGGAAGGAACCGATGATATATAAGATAATAGTGTTTTCCATTGTATACTTGTATTACGTGGATTTCAAAAGAAGAATAAGAATGAAAGTAGGATTAATTTATGTATGAAATGAAACCAGAATATTATATCGGCATAGATATGATAGACGAAGAGCATAAGCAGTTGTTTAAATATGCAGATGATGCATATGAACTGCTTCATGACGAGAATACACCGGATAAATATGATAGAATTGACATGATACTTGAAGACCTTCGTGATTATACAGCGAAACATTTTAATGATGAAGAGCAGTATATGGAGTCTATTAATTATAAAAAATTATTTACTCAAAAAATTCAGCATCAGGAATTTATACACAAACTTGATGAATTTATTGAACATCACAATGATGAAATAAAAGATCAGGATGAACAGATTATGGGTATTTTAAAGTATCTCACAGAGTGGTTAGTTAATCACATCCTATATGTTGATGGTCAAATTGCAGAATTTGTATCAAAAATGTAATCTTTTGAATTACTAATAAATATTATATTTGATGGTCATAATATATCTTCAGTTGGAGAGAATACCTTTTGACCATCAAATCCACCTGTTTGTTTGACGGAGTAATGGATATGAAAATCAGAGAAGTGAATGAAAATAAAAAGTAGTTTATATCATTATTGCTATTAGCTGATGAACAGGAGAGCATGGTTGATCACTATCTTGAAAAAGGTAATATGTATGTACTTGAAGATGGTAATGTAAAAGCTGAATGTGTTGTCACCGATGAAGGTAACGGAATACTTGAAATCAAGAATATCGCAGTCGATGTTGTTATGCTTTTATGTATGTATCAATTGAAGTGATAAACTTTATCAATAAGTCCGGGAGGACGCATAATAAGGGCGTTTGATGGCATGAATTAGCAAGAACTGTATGAGATTAGGCTTGAATAACAGTATTTCCGGGAAATATAATGTTTCTTGTAAGTAAACTTTAACTAGAATTTTTGTAAATATACAGGAGGAAAACATTATGTCATTTAATTGGAAAGCTTCAGGTTTATTCGCAGCAGGTGTTGCTTTTGGTACAGCAGGTATCAAGATTTTATCAAGCAAGGATGCTAAGCGTGCTTATACACAGTGTACAGCAGCAGCGCTTCGTGCTAAGGATTGTGTTATGAAGACTGTTAATACTGTTCAGGAGAATGCAGAGGATATTCTTGCTGAGGCTAAGAGCATCAACGAGGAGCGCGAGGCTAAGGCTGAGGCTGCTAAGGTTTCGGATGCATCTGAGGATGTATGCGAGTGTGCTGAGGCTGATGAGCAGGAAGCAGAGCAGGCTGAGGTTACAGCAGAGACTGCTGAGGCATAGAAGATAAGAGGCGGTCATATGAAATTTACGATTAAGCATGAGTCAAGAGGCCGTATGCGTGTTCATATGGAGCAGTACCGCATGACATATGAGCAGGCAGACACTCTGCTTTATGTGATTCACAATCACAGGAATGTTACCTTTGTAAAGGTTTATGACAGGACTGCTGATGCTGTGATTGAGTATGTAGGAGACAGAGAGCAGATTATAGAGCTGCTTCGCCACTTTCATTATGAGAGCGCCAATGTGCCACAGACTGTTATCAAGACATCAGGAAGAGAGCTTAATAATTCATATCAGGAAAAACTTATCGGAAGTGTTGTCTGGCATTACAGTAAAAAGCTCCTGCTGCCTTTGCCAATCAGGATAGCGCTTACTATTGGACGATCTGTAAAGTATATTGGAATTGGGCTTAAGTGTCTGCTGCAGAGAAAAATTGAGGTGCCGGTGCTTGATGCGACTGCCATCACGGTTTCTCTTATTACTAAGGATTTTTCTACCGCAAGCTCTATTATGTTTCTGCTTGGAATAGGTGAGCTCTTGGAGGAATGGACACACAAGAAGTCTGTTGATGACCTGGCCAGAAGCATGTCGCTTAATGTGAGCAAGGTATGGCTTAGGACACCTGAGAATCAGGAGATACTCGTTGAGTCCTCAAAGATTGAAAAGGGCGACAAGGTTGTTGTCCATATGGGAAATGTCATACCATTCGACGGAGAGGTCTTAGATGGCGATGCGATGGTCAATCAGGCTTCCCTGACAGGTGAGTCGGTTCCGGTTCAAAGAACTGTCGGCAATACTGTGTTTGCAGGCACTGTTGTCGAGGAGGGCGAGATTACTATCAGGGTCAAGGAGGTTGAAGGAAACAACCGTTTTGACCAGATTGTTACTATGATAGAGGAGTCCGAAAAGCTTAAATCTGAGCTGGAGGGAAAGGCTGAGCACTATGCTGACAAGCTTGTGCCGTGGACGCTTGGAGCTACAGGGCTTACATATCTTCTGACAAGAAATGTGACAAAGGCTATGTCAATTCTCATGGTGGATTTCTGCTGTGCACTCAAGCTTGCTATGCCAATCTCTGTGCTTTCTGCTATCAGAGAGGCAAGCCTTTATAATGTAACAGTAAAGGGAGGAAAGTTCCTTGAGGCTGTTGCAGAGGCTGATACCATCGTCTTTGACAAGACCGGTACACTCACAAAGGCACATCCGACTGTGGTTGATGTGGTGAACTTCAATGATGAGTATTCATCTGATGACATGCTTCGTGTTGCAGCCTGTCTGGAGGAGCATTTCCCTCATTCAATGGCAAAGGCAGTGGTAGACGCTGCGTCTAAGAAGGGGCTTTCCCACGAGGAAATGCATACAAAGGTGGAGTATATTGTGGCTCATGGAATTGCAACCTCCATCAATGGCAAGCGTACTGTTATCGGAAGCTATCATTTCGTCTTTGAGGATGAAAAATGTGTTGTTCCTGCAGGAAAGGAGCCACTGTTTGAGTCGCTTCCGCTGTATTATTCTCACCTGTATCTTGCTGTTGAGGGTAAGCTTTCGGCAGTTATCTGTATTGAGGATCCTCTGCGTGATGAGGCAGCGGCGGTTGTTACTTCATTAAAGAAGGCGGGTATATCAAAGGTTGTCATGATGACAGGCGACAGTGAGCGTACAGCTTCTGTCATTGCGAAAAAAGTAGGTGTAGATGAATATTACGCCGAGGTTTTACCTGAGGACAAGGCTGCCTTTGTGGAGAGAGAAAAGGCTAAGGGCAGAAAGGTCATTATGATTGGTGACGGCATAAATGATTCACCGGCTCTTTCAGCGGCAAATGTCGGTATTGCAATCAGTGACGGTGCTGAAATTGCACGCGAGATTGCTGATATTACGGTGGGCTCTGACGATCTCTACCAGATTGTAACTCTTAAATATATAAGTAATGCTCTTATGAAACGTATAAAGAGCAACTATCGAAAGATTGTTGGTTTTAACTCAGGGCTCATTGCTCTTGGTGTGGCAGGTGTGCTTCCGCCGACTACGACAGCACTTTTGCACAATGGATCGACAATTCTTATCAGTGTGAACAGTATGAAGAATCTGCTTGAGTAGATTTTGGATGTCAATGTTTATTGATGTAGTACGGGGCGCTGCCGCGGGTACCGTGGTGGCACACGTACTATCCCGCGTGCTACGCTTCGTGGGTAAGATACTATACGAAATTATGCTTGAAGGGTTTCTATGCTTGACGAAACCGTCGAAACGCGCCGTCCATGGCGCGGTTCTCCTCGCCCCTGCGTCCTTGCAGGGGCGTTTCTGCGCTTCATGGCATAATTTCTACAGTATCTAACTCACTGCGCTATTCGCACACGTGATAGTACGTGTGCCACCGCGGTGCCCGCGGCAGCGCCCCTTACGTTGTGGTGGAAATAATGTAGGAATTGTGATAAACTAACTCATATGTAGTGCAGATTATTTTTATATGAGGTTAGATTAGTGAAGGTTGAAGAGGTTATAAGCAGGGTTGCAGAGCTTTGCAGACAGCATGATGCCCAAAAGGTAATTTTATATGGTTCAAGAGCTAAAGGTACTGCATTGGAACGTAGTGATATTGATATAGCGGTATCGGGAGTGAAGGATTTTGATACGCTTTCTGATGAAGTGGAGGACTTACCTACCTTGTACAGTGTTGATTTACTGAATTTGGATACATGCAGGAATGATTTATTATTGGAGGATATCAGACAGTATGGACGCAAAATTTGAGAGACGTTTTAAATCTTTTTGTAATTCACTAGATGCGTTAGCTGAGGCAAGGCAGAGAGACCTTTCCGATTCGTTTGTTTTGAGTGGGACAAGTGCTAAATTTAGCATTACTTTTGATTTATCGTGGAAGGTAATGAAAGATATTCTGGTACAATATTATTCGATAACCGGGTTTGTTACAGGTTCACCGCGAGAGGTGTTACGTGAATCCTTCAAGGCAAAGCTGATTTCTGATGATGCGTGGATGGATATGCTTAAGGTCAGAAATGAACTTGCACATGACTATGATTGTGAGGTTGTAAGGACACATTGTAATACAATTGTTGAAAAATATATTGATTTGTTTTATGATTTTAAGAATACGATAGATGAATTATTGAAGGTTGGATAAATTTTACGTAGATATATCTAATGCACAAAATTAACACAATATAGTAATAAAAACATAGAATTAAAGATAGCGATGACAAATATAGAGGTTGAAATAAACGATAATTATATATGTGTATATGAGAGGCTTAATGATGATTGCATTAGGCTTCTTCATATGTATGGGAAAAATCCGGTGTGTGTGGTGCCGGATATGCTTGACGGCATGAGAGTGACGGAGCTTGCGGAGTATTGCTTTTCTTTCAAGAGCATGCCTGAAAAATTGAAAACAGAGCTTGGAATTGATGATATTCTGCGTCCTGATATGACGGAACTGTGTGATGATTATATCGAGAGGGTCATATTGCCGGACGGAATGCAAAAGATTGGCAGGCTCTGCTTTTACAATTGTTCAAGGCTGTCTGTGCTTGAGCTGCCATCCGACATATGTGATGTGGATGGTGACGCTTTCATGAACTGCACAAAACTTTATATGCTTGTGATGAGAGGCTCACCGAAGGATAAGTCGTGTCTTAAGCAGATTCTTTCACAGATAAGCACTCTTGTGAGGGTTAGATGGGCTGTCAGTGATGGAAATGCGATTGCGCAGGCATGTTTTTTCGAGTACGACCAGACATATGATGAGATTGGTCCTGCTCATATTTTTAAACTGAACATGAACGGAGAAGGCTTTCGCGCCAGACAGGCTTTTATGGACCGCGTGTTTGTGTGGAAGCAGTATGATGAAATATTTTCAGAGGCGATTGCGCAGGAGAGTGAGGATGATCTTTTAGATATGGCTTTTTACAGGCTTATTTATGCGTATGAGCTTTCAAAAGAAGCTAGGCAGCAGTTTTTGGAGTATATTGTCAATCATAAAAAAAGGCTGTCTGAGCTTATCATAAGAAAAAGGGATTCGGGTTTGCTGCAGAGTTTTCTGGAGCTTAAAGATGGTGAGGAGAATTTTATCGCAGATGTCCTGGCTGTTACTGATATGCTTGCACTTGCAGCACAGGATGAATGGAGTGAGGGCAGTGTGATTTTGCATAGATTTAAGAAGGAAAATCTGTCGGTATCCAGGAAGAGGCGGTTTGAATTTTAAATTTAAGTGTAAATGCAAAGGTTATGTTATTGCTCAAAAATTATTTGACTTTTTTCAAAAATAAAAATATAATAGCCTATGAACGAGTAGCAGACTAGCGTAAATCCAGTTTAGCTGCTCGTTTTTTTGTGCACCTGCTGTCGCACATCATTAAAATATATAGTGCATTATAAAGTGTGTAGCTTATCAGCGTAAGTCCAGCTTATGAGATAAGAGCGCACTTTTTTTATGCAGAAAAGGAGGAATAAGTTAAGATGGCAGAAAGTAACAAGATGAAGAAGATGCCGGTAAATAAGCTCATGGTACAGATGGGAATACCGATGATTTTATCTATGGCATTACAGGCAGTTTACAATATTGTAGACAGCGCCTTTGTGGGAAATATGAGGTCAGGAAGTGAGGCAGCACTTAATGCGCTGACACTGGTATTTCCGGTTCAGATGCTTATGGTAGCAGTTGGAATTGGAACAGGAGTGGGAACCAATGCACTTCTTGCAAGAACACTTGGTCAGGGAAATAGTAAAAAAGCTGCAAAGGTTGCAGGAAACAGTTTATTCCTTGGTGCAATAATTTATATAGTATGCCTGTTGTTTGGAATTTTTGGAGTTAAAGCTTATATTTCATCACAGACCGTTGATCCTCAAGTTATTTCAATGGGAACAAATTACTTGAGAATATGCTGTGTGATTTCATTTGGAATTATTTTCTTTTCACTATTTGAAAAGCTGCTGCAGGCAACCGGACGTTCTCTTTATTCTACAATTGGTCAGGTAGTTGGAGCAGTGGTAAATATTATTCTTGATCCTATTATGATTTATGGTATTGGACCGGTTCCGGAAATGGGAGTTAAGGGCGCCGCATATGCAACTGTTATCGGTCAGGTTGTGTCTGCAATACTGCTGTTTGTGTTTCATATGAAGCTGAACAGGGAATTTGAGCATGATACAAAGTATATGAAGCCTGATGGAGGAATAATCAAGGAAATTTATGCAATTGGACTTCCGGCTATTATTGCACAGGCTTTGATGTCAATTATGGTTTACGTGATGAATCTTATTTTGAAATTTAGTCCTTCGGCACAGACTGCATATGGTTTGTTTTATAAGGTGCAGCAGTTTGTATTGTTCCTTGCATTCGGACTAAGGGATGCAATTACACCAATTATAGCTTTTTCATATGGAATGCACAGCAAAAAGAGAATTAAGGATGGCATCAGGTATGGATTGCTTTATACGATTGTGCTTATGGTCATAGGAGTAGCGATTACAGAAATTTTCCCGGGAGAATTTGCTGCTTTGTTCAATGCAGGAGCATCAAGAGAATATTTTATCGGGGCAATGAGAATTATTTCCATCAGCTTTATTTTTGCCGGAATAAATGTGGCATATCAGGGTATTTACCAGGCGCTTGATGGTGGTATGGAATCGCTTGTGATTTCACTGCTCAGACAGCTTATAATTATATTACCTTTGGCAGGCATCTTCTCATTTCTTGTAAGAGGCGGACATATTGGAGTTTCGCTGATCTGGTGGGCATTTCCAATCACGGAGGTGACTGCTTGTATTGTAGGATATTTATTTTTAAAGAGAATCAATAAAAATAAAGTGGAAAGCTTAAATTAAGGAGGCATAAGCCATGACAAAAAGAATCATTACGATAAGCCGAGAGTTTGGAAGTGGCGGACGTTTTATCGGAGAAGAAGTCGCAAAGAAACTTGGAATTAAATATTATGACAAGGAAATAATTGGACAGATTGCAAAAGAGTCAGGACTGGCACCGGAGTATATTAAGGAAAATGCTGAGCTGTCCCCAAAGAAAGGGATTTTTGCATATGCATTTACCGGTCGTGATATTACAGGAAAATCAGTAGAAGATATGGTATATGAGGCACAGAGAAAAGTGATTTTGGATTTGGCAGAAAAAGAGCCATGTGTGATCATTGGAAGAAATGCTGATTATATTTTGAAAGACAGGGATGATGTATTGAATGTGTATATCCATGGGAATATGCCGGAAAAAATACAGCGTATCTGTAAGCTGCATAATACTTCAGAAGCTGATGCAGTAAAAATGATAAATGACATAGATAAAAGGCGTATGACAAATTATAATTTTTACACGGATCAGAAATGGGGAAAAGCTGCTAATTATACGTTGTGCCTGAACAGCTCACAGCTCGGGTATGACAAATGTGAGAGTATAATTATTGAATGTGTATAGTGTAATAAACTTATAATCCCGTATAGCTTATGATTGTATCATGAACTATCCGGGATTACTTTTTAAATATACTTTTTAAGATGTTGTTTGTGAGTCACATTTTATTGAGAAAATAAGGTTACTATAGTATAATAAACTCTGAAAATATTGCAGCAGAATAATAGGGTTTGTGAAGTATATGGGAAAGGAGGCAGCTTCATGAAAAAACATGTCCAGACAGATTCAGAGTGGCAGGAGGAAATGTCACAGAAAATAATAGATGAAATACAGTGCGAGTTGTATCTCGACATGCCTTTTATGAAGCTGGCGCTCTCGGCTCTTTCACCAAAGGTGAACGAGCAGCTTTACTCCATGGCAACAGACGGCACATATATTTATTACAATCCCATCAGGCTTATTGATATATTTAAGAAAAATGGCATGTATCTGAACCGGGCTTATCTGCACAGTGTGCTGCACTGTCTGTTTTTTCACCTGTGGACTAAAGGTGAGAGGGATGAATTCCTGTGGAATACAGCATGTGATATAATGGTTGAGTATACGATTGATACAATGGAAAAGAAAAGCACAAAGCGTATCCTAAGTTATATAAGAAAAACCACGTATGAGAGGCTTAAAAAAGAGCATGTCGTGATTGCTCCCGGAGCCTTGTACGCGTGGCTATGCAAGCAGTATGCAGAAATAGAGGCTGAAGAAATCACGGATATAGATGATACTGCAAACACAAAGGATAAAAATGAGCTTGCACTTCTGGCACGGGAATTTTACACAGATGACCATGCCCTTTGGCCGGAGGAGAAAAACGACAATGCTATGCCACTAAGCTCATCCGAGGCTAAAAAGCAGTGGCAGAAAATATCCAGACAGACACGCATGGAGAAAAAACATTCAAAGGACAGTGAATCTGAGGGCGAGCAGGTAATGATGAGGGAACTGTCCGCAAAAAGAAGCAGACGAAGCTACAAGGAGTTTCTGCGCAGGTTTGCAGTGCTTCGTGAGGAGGTACACGCAGATTACGATTCCTTTGATATGGGGTATTACGCGTATGGACTTTCGCTTTACGGCAATATGCCGCTCATTGAGCCACTTGAGACGAGGGAGACATACAAGATAAGGGATTTTGTCATAGTGCTTGATACGAGCTATTCTGTGAGCGGGGAGCTGGTGGAGCACTTTTTACAGGAGACCTTTACGATTCTCACGGAGTCGGACAGCTTTTTTGTAAGGAATAAAATACGCATCATACAGTGTGATGACAGCGTAAAGACGGACGAGGAAATTACAGATGAAAAGCAGATTAAGCCGCTTTTAAACAAGTTTACGCTCGTAGGAGGCGGAGGCACAGATTTCAGACCGGCATTTTCGTATGTGAGAGACCTTCTGGATAAGGGAGAGCTTAAGAATATGTGCGGACTTATATATTTTACTGATGGCAAGGGAATTTTCCCGGCAAAGTGTCCATCGTACAAGTGTGCATTTGTGTCGGTTGGTGCATATGAGGGTAATGAGGTGCCGCCATGGGCGATGCAGGTGGAGCTGGAGGAAACAATATGAATATAAAACAGGCAAAAAACGAAGTGAAAAATACAGTGAAAGCATACCTGTCAAAGGATGCACATGGAGAGTACGTGATACCGCAGATCAGGCAGAGACCGATGCTCTTAATCGGACCGCCCGGCGTAGGCAAGACACAGATTATGGAGCAGATTGCAAGAGAGTGCAAAATAGGTCTTGTGGCATATACCATCACGCATCACACGCGCCAGTCAGCGGTAGGACTGCCGTTTATAAAGGAGCGTGAGTATGACGGAAAGAGCTATTCCGTCACGGAATACACGATGAGTGAGATTATAGCCAGCGTTTATGAAAAGATGGAAGCAACAGGGCTTAAGGAGGGCATACTTTTTATTGATGAGATAAACTGCGTGTCCGAGACACTTGCGCCTACGATGCTTCAGTTCTTGCAGTGCAAGACATTTGGTAATCAGGCTGTTCCCAAGGGCTGGGTGATTGTTGCGGCAGGAAATCCGCCTGAGTACAATAAATCAGTGCGCGATTTTGATATGGTTACGCTCGACCGTGTCAGATATATATCGATAGAAGCGGACTATCAGGTGTGGAAGGAATATGCCAGAGATGTGCATATCCATGATGCACTTTTAAGCTATCTTGAGCTTCACCCAAACAATTTTTACAGGGTGGAAACTGACGTGGACGGTATGAATTTCGTCACGGCAAGAGGCTGGGAGGATTTAAGCAGCCTGCTTAAGGTGTACGAGGCGGGAGAACTTGCAGTCACGGAGGATGTAATAGGTGAGTTTATCCACCATCCTGATATAGCAGAGGATGTGTACGCATATCTGGAAATCTACAGAAAATACAATGAGGATTACGGTATAAGCGATATATTGTCCGGAAACGTGAAAAAGTCAGTATATAAACGTGTGTTTGATGCTGATTTCGATGAGAGAATCACGGTGGTGAATCTGCTTTTAAGTGGACTGACAGTTGTTTTTTCGGATGTGGCCAGAGAGCGGAAAATGGTGCAGCTATGGTATGAGTTTCTGAAGGAATACAGAAAGTCACAAAGAAGCACTGAAGAGCAGCATGCGCTGTACAACAGTGCTGTGGAGCAGTTTTCAAAGAATATGGAGATATTGAAGGAGAGCTCTCTTATTTTGCCAAAGGAGTATTACATCAGACAGGATGTCTTAAGGCATATCAAGGGTGATTTTGATACGGTGATGGATGATTTTACCGAAGAATCAGAGAAGCTTTCAACTATGGAGGATGCGGCAGGAGAGAAGCTAAACCACGCATTTGATTTTGTGGAGGATGTATTCTCGGACGGCCAGGAGATGCTTGTCTTTGTTACAGAGCTGACCATCACACCGGAAATCAGCAGCTTTTTAGCTGAGAACGAATGTGAAAAATTTGATATCTACAATGAAAAGCTCATGGTTGGAAGCAATAGGACTAAGCTTTTAAAGGAGCTTGAGAGATAAATCCTGTTGATGTATGCAGGGAAGATTTGAAGGAATTATCTATGATTTATATATTTAGCGCTTTTTATGCTGAGGCAAAAAATATAATAGACCACTATGGCTTAAAAAAGGAAAAAAGCCCTGAAATGGTCAGATTTGATGTGTTTGCAAATGAGAGTATCAGGCTTGTGATAACAGGCGTAGGAGAAATCAATGCGGCGGCAGCGGTTTCAAATATCGGTGGTGCGTATGGGATTTCACAGGATGATGAGATTTTGAATGTGGGGTGTGGCGCTGGTTTTAGCAGTGATATCTGTATGGGCAGTATATTTCTGGGAAACAAGCTCACTGAGCAGATGACAGGGCGTACATTTTACCCCGATATGCTGATGAAAGCAAATTTCAGGGAGTGTGAAATAGTAACGGTCGCAAGGGTGCTTAATGAAGGGTGCGATTCGGTTGTATATGATATGGAGGCAGCCGCCGTTTATCAGGCAGCAGCGTTTTTCGTGGGACCGCATCGTATGCATTTTATAAAGCTTGTTTCAGATGCCGGTGAGAGAATTGACCAGTCGAAAATCACAGAGCTTTTTGCTTTGCAGGAAGACAAAATATGCGGCTATATTGATATACTTTTAAGTGTAGGTGGTAATAAAACTTCAATAGATGATAAGACTAAAGGCGAAAATATGGCAGACGGCAATGCGACAGATGATACTAAATCCGCTTGGAATATTGACAGGCTGACCAGCGATATGCGCTGTTCCAAGGTAATGGGAGATCAGCTGGCACAGCTTATAAAGTATTGCAGACTAAGTGGTATAGATTATAAAGCTGTTCTGGATGAGTACTATACAAATGGCTTGCTGCCGTGTGAGAGCAAGCGTGAAGGAAAGAAATGTCTGTTTGAATTGAAACAGAGATTGTTGTAAGAAGGAAATGTCAAATGTGCCAATACAATAAAATGTTTTCACATGTATACGTGGAAAAAGGCGTGACCGAGCATTCACGTACAAAGCAGATTTTAGAAAAGCTGAATAATACAACAGTCATAGAAATTGACCACTACAAGGATGTTTTCTGCCGCAAAAAGCAGAGTATTTCTGCTCAAAGCAATGCCAAGGCGCTCATTCTGGCAGAGAATACAAGCGGCTGCATATATGAAGGTGCACCGGTGTGTCAGAGCTTTGGAAATGAGAATTTTTACTATTGCTCATGCATGATGAACTGTATATTTGACTGCGAATACTGCTATTTAAAGGGCATGTATCCGTCTGGTAATCTTGTGGTGTTTGTAAATTTGGAGGATATTTTTGCGGAGCTTGAAGCACTTCTGGCGCAAAAAAGCATATATCTTTGCGTGTCATATGATGCAGACCTCGTGGCCATAGAGTCGCTTACCGGCTTTGTGAGGGAATGGATTGCTTTTACAAAGAAGCATGAGAATCTTACAATTGAAATCCGCACCAAGAGTGGCAGGTGTGATTTGTGGAGCAATTACGAAGCCTGTGACAGGGTAATTATTGCCTATACAGTTTCGCCTCAAAGGGTTGCAGCAGAGTATGAGCATTTTGCGTCCGCACCTATGGAGCGGATTCAGGCAGCAAAATGTGCTATGGATAGTGGATTTCCAGTGCGACTGTGCTTTGATCCGATGATATACTGCAAGGACTGGAGAGGTGAATACAGCAGGATGGTTGGTGACGTATTTTCACAGATAGACGGTTCTAAGCTGTGGGATGTGAGTATCGGAAGCTTCCGCATATCTCAGGATTATCTGAAGAAAATGCGAAAGGACATGCCTTGTAGTGCTGTGGTGAATTTTCCATACGACAATGTGAATGGGTATTACCAGTATCCGGAAAATATACGAAGTGATATGGAAGAGTTTATGATACAGGCTGTATCCGAATATGTGGATAAGGACAGGATATTTATGTGGAAGTGATATTATTGCAATACATTTTCAATATATATATCACATAGTATAAAGGAGCAATCAGATGAACAAAGCAATTGTAACCGGGGCGTCTTCCGGCATCGGAAAAGCTATATGCAGGCAGCTTGCAGCGAATGGCTGGTTGGTTTACGGAATAGGAAGAAGCTTCAATCAAAGTGATGATATTGCAGGGATAGAGCGTATAGTATGCGATATTACCGATACTGCAAAGCTCATCAAGACAATAAAAGAAATTAATAAAAATCATGACATATCACTTCTCATAAACAATGCAGGCGTCGGCTTTTACGCTCTTCATGAGGAGCTTAATCCTGTAAAAATATCACAGATGGTGAGGACAAATCTTGAGGCACCGATGATTATCACAAATCTGCTGCTTCGCGATTTAAAGAAAAACAAAGGAACAATAATAAATATCTCATCAATCACTGCTGAAAAGACGAATCCGCACGGCTGTGCCTATGGTGCCACAAAGGCGGGGCTTACGAGCTTTTCCCACAGCCTGTTTGAGGAGGCGAGAAAGTACGGTGTGCGTGTGGTGAATTTAGAGCCTGATATGACCGACACCAATCTGTACAGGAATGCTGATTTTACAGTGGATGAAAATGAAGCTGCAAGAATACAGCCAAATGAGGTTGCAGACGCAGTGCTTTATGTTTTGGGGCAAAGAGAAGGCCTTGTGATGACAGATATCACCATAAGGCCACAGCTTCACAGAATTGCAAGAAAGTAAAGTGTTTATATTTTAAAAAGCATCAAATGCCATTCGAACGATTGACTTATAGTCATTAAGCGTCTGGCATTTTTTAATTTTCTTCCAGAGCTTTTCAGAGTCAGAAAACAGCCCATGCATATATGCCCAGATTTCCTTCATGCGGAAAATGGCATCCTTTTCACCGGAAAAGATGGACAGATAACCGGATAAAATCTCATCATGCCAGTTCTTTAAGCGCTCGCGAAGCTCGGCTTTATCCATGCTTATACCTTTTAGCTCTGCAATAAGAGCAGGATTTGCAAACAGTCCGCGGCCTATCATGATTTCATCAATATCAGGGAAGCAGTCGGTTAGGGCATTAAAACTATTAGTATCAGTGATATCTCCGTTGTAGCAGAGTGTTGTTTTATCAGGATTTATTTTCTGCATGGCGAGGGCGAAGTCATCCATGCGTGGCGTATTTTTATAAAAATCCTTCTGGACTCTTGGATGCACGGTAAGCTCACTTATCGGATATTTACTGTATATTTCGATAAGCTTGGGCCATAGTTCATCATCGTTAAAGCCCACGCGAGTTTTTATTGAAACAGGGAAATCAGCTTTTGTATACAGCTCATCGAGGAAGCTATCCAGCATATCAGGATATGCGAGTATGCCGGAGCCTCGTTTCTTGGATACGACGGTGCCTGACGGACAGCCGAGATTTACATTTATCTCATCATATCCGTAAGGAACAAGCTGCCTGTGCAGGTCGATGACCTCGTCTGCCACTATAGACATGGCCTGCGGTATGAGAGTGATTCCGTCGTTGTTTACCGGGTCTATGTCTCTTTTTATCTTGGCATTCATGCGCTTTGCGGCAGGGATGAACGGTGTGTAGTATTTGTCTATGTAGTCAAAATGGTGGTGGAATGCATTTCTTACTGTATATCCGGTCAGCCCTTGCATCGGTGCGAGAAAAAATTTCATGTGATTGTGAATCTCCTCATTTATGATTAATCAGATTACTACATGCTACGCATTCGCGTAATCTGACTCTACTTTTTGATCCTTTAATCATAATATGGGAAAAAGCCTGAAATGTAAACCCCCATAACGTGAAAAGAAGCCGAGGGAAGCGGCTTCTTTTCGAGGAGTTTAGTTTATGAAAAAATGTTTAAAAAAGGGAATTTGTAAAGGTGTATCTCCTTTACAGGTATTACTATACTAAATAAATTTGTCCAAATTGTGTCCTTAATCGAAAAGAATAATAAAAAACTTAAATAATTTATGAAGAAAAAAGCTAAAAAAATCATTTGAATTTGCACATTGAATATATTGAAAAAAAATTGATAATTAGATACAATAGACAGTAAACGGGTAATTGTATCGGTTGAATACTTATGGTTAGGGAGCAGATAATATGAGTTATGCAGATAAAGTTTTTGTAGCGATGTGTCAGGATATTCTGGAAAATGGCACAAGCACTGAGGGAGAGCTGGTGCGTCCACACTGGGAGGACGGCACAAGCGCCTATACAATAAAGAAGTTTGGTGTCGTCAACAGATATGATTTGTCAAAGGAGTTTCCGGCTATCACTTTAAGAAAGACATATATCAAGAGTGCAACGGATGAGCTTCTTTGGATATGGCAGAAGAAATCCAACAATATCCATGATTTAAAAAGCCATGTGTGGGATGAGTGGGCAGATGAGGATGGTTCAATCGGCAAGGCCTACGGATATCAGCTTGGTGTAAAGCATCAATATAAGGAAGGCATGATGGATCAGGTGGACAGAGTCATTTATGATTTGAAGCATACACCTTTTTCAAGAAGAATACTTACCAATATATATGTGCATCAGGATCTGCATGAGATGAATCTGTATCCGTGCGCATACAGCATGACATTCAACGTGACACAGAAAAAGGGTGATGACAGGCTCACATTAAATGGTATCTTAAATCAGCGCTCACAGGATGTGCTTGCAGCGAACAATTGGAATGTATGCCAGTATGCGGTGCTTATGCATATGCTGGCGCAGGTGTGTGATATGAGAGTCGGAGAGCTGGTGCACGTGATTGCAGATGCACACATTTACGACAGGCATGTGCCAATTGTGAAGGAGCTGATTGAGAGACCACAGTACGATGCTCCAAAGTTCTGGCTCAATCCTGACATAAAGGATTTCTATCAATTTACGACGGATGATATCAAGATAACAGACTATGTGACAGGTGAGCAGATTAAGGATATACCTATTGCGGTTTAAAAAATGTGGATATGAAGCAGTTATAAGAAGGTTATTGTTCACTACTTTGTGTGAACAGCAACGATTACAACAGGGAGAAAATCATGAATTTAATAGCAGCAGTTGACAATAACTGGGCAATTGGAAAAAACAACCAGTTGCTCGTTCGGATACCTATGGACCAGAAGTTTTTCCGCGAGATGACTACAGGAAAGGTTGTAGTCATGGGCAGAAAGACACTTGAGAGCTTTCCAAACAGCAGACCTCTTAAGAACAGAACCAATATAGTGCTCACACATAACCCATCCTATGAGGTGGAGGGCGCTGTCGTGGTTCACTCACTTGATGAGCTTCACAAGGAGCTTGAAAAATACAATTCTGAGGATATTTATATCATTGGTGGACAGAAAATTTATGAGCAGCTCGTGGATGAATGCGATGTAGCCCACATTACAAAGGTGGACTTTGAGTATGATGCGGATGCATATTTTCCAAATCTTGACGAGAAGCCTGAGTGGCAGATTACGGGAGACAGCGAAGAGCAGACATACTTTGATTTGGAGTTTTATTTCCTTCGATATGAGAAAGTAAAATAAACTATTAAATAGAAACGAGGATGACAGCAGTATGGACATCACAGGAAGAAAATTATTTGTAAAAGCATTGGAGGAGGAAGGCGTAGATACTATTTTTGCCTATCCGGGAGGAACAGTTACAGATTTATTCGATGAGTTATACAAGACTAATTCAATCAATCTGGTTCTGCCTAGACATGAACAGGGCCTGATTCATGAGGCTGAGGGCTATGCCAAGTCTACAGGCAAGGTGGGTGTCTGCCTTGTGACAAGCGGTCCCGGAGCTACCAACACAGTTACAGGTCTTGCAGATGCGCATTATGACAATGTGCCGCTTGTGTGCTTTACAGGACAGGTACCGCTTCCACTTATCGGAAATGATGCCTTTCAGGAAGTGGATATAGTCGGAATCACCAGAAATATCACAAAGTATTCTGTTACAGTCCGTGACAGAAAGGACCTTGGAAAAATCATAAAGATGGCATTTCATATTGCAAGGACCGGAAAGCCGGGCCCTGTACTGATTGACCTGCCAAAGGATATACAGACTGCATCCGGTCCGGCAGAGTATCCGGACAAGGTGGAAATCAGGGGCTACCGTGTAAATGATACAGTACATGTCGGACAGCTTAAGCGCGCCTACAAGATGTTAAAGAGTGCCAAAAAACCGCTTATCCTTGCAGGAGGTGGTATAAATGTTGCCAGGGCAAATGAAAACCTGCGCCGTTTTGTGGAGGCAGAGAATGTGCCTGTTGTCACCACAATAATGGGTAAGGGCGCTATACCGACCACCCATCCGCTTTATGTGGGCAACTGCGGTATGCACGGCAAATATGCGGCAAACAAGGCAGTCAGTGAGTGTGATTTACTTTTTTCAATAGGTACACGATTTAATGATAGAATAACCGGTGACTTAAATGAGTTCGCTCCAAAGGCAAAGATTGTACATATTGATGTGGATACTGCATCTATTTCACGAAATGTAGTGGTTGATGTTCCTATCGTTGCAGATGCCAATGTGGCGCTCGACAAGTTAAACGAGTGGGCTGAGCCGATAAAGACTGCTGAGTGGCAGAAGCAGATTAAGGCATGGGATGAGGAAAATCCTCTTGGCATGAGAAGAGACAAGGGCATGACACCTCAGATGATTATGGAGCATATCAATAAGAACTATAAGGATGCAATCTACGTTACAGATGTAGGTCAGCATCAGATGTGGGCTACACAGTACTTAGAGCTTGACAGCAACAGCCAGCTTCTTACATCGGGAGGTCTTGGAACCATGGGCTTTGGTCTTCCGGCAGCAATAGGTGCAAAGATTGCAAATCCTGACAAGGATGTTGTATGCATAAGCGGTGACGGTGGACTTCAGATGAATATACAGGAGCTTGCCACCTCAGTTGTACAGGGAGCAGGAGTGACCATATGCGTGCTCAACAACTACTATCTGGGCATGGTGCGCCAGATGCAGCAGCTTTTTTATGGCAAGCGTTATTCTGCAACCTGCCTTCGAAGAAGAAAGGGCTGTCCGGCTGAGTGCAAGGGACCAAACGAGGCATGTCCGCCATACACACCGGATTTTCTCAAGCTTGTTGAAAGCTATGGTGGACACGGAATCCGCGTGGAAAAGGAAGAGGATATCGATGCAGCCTTTGCAGAGGCCAAGAAATATAAGGATGTACCTGTAATTATTGAGTTTATGATAGCTACGGATGAGATTGTTCTTCCAATGGTCAAGAGCGGAAATCCTATGAGCGAAATGATTTTAAAGTAGGAGGTGCAGAAGATGAATAATAATGAAATGAAAAACAGATGGATTGCACTTTATGTGGAGAATGAGGTCGGTGTTTTAGCAAAGGTTTCAGGACTTTTTTCTGCAAAATCCTACAATTTACAGTCTCTTACGGTTGGAACCACAGAGGATGAGACTATTTCCAGAATGACTATTTGCGTTACAAGCGATGATATTACCTTTGAGCAGATAAAAAAGCAGCTCAACAGAATGGTCGAGGTCATCAAGGTTATTGACCTGACTGATGTGCCTCTGCATATGAAGGAAATACTCTATGTCAGGGTATCAAAGCTCACCCGCGAGGAAATCACCGATATCTTCCAGACAGCGCAGGTTTTTAATATTGACGTGGTGGACAAGAATGCCGACAGCGTGATCTTAGAGAGCAAGCTCACAGAGCACCGCAATGATGATCTTATAGCCCTGCTCAAGTCACAGTACAAGCATATCTCGGTTGTGCGCGGTGGTGCCGTGGCCATTGAAGCTATGAGTACCGGCTGCCGCTAGATTATATATAGAATCTTGTGACAGTAATGAGGGGACAATTTGTATGTGTTGTTGCACAATGGTAAAATTAGTGTAATATTAACATAGAGTAAGGGACGAGAAGAACCCTAATATGTATTTATAAGCGATTACGAAGTGACTTAGATATTGTTAGAATTATGCCATGAAACACAGAAATGCCCTGCCATGGACGGCAGGGCAAGGCGTTATGCGCCACGGACGGCGCATAAAAGCCGGTTTCGTCAAGCATAGAAAATCTTAAAGCATAATTCTTACAATTATCTTAGCCACGTAGTTTTAAGCGCATAAATACATATTAGGGTTCTTCTCGTCCCGTAGTATTGCAATAAATTAGCGAGCCGCAACCTCAATAATTTCACCAACATACATAGTGTGCATATCGTGATCGCCGTACCATTGACGCATAATGGCTTTGTCTGTAAATGAAGCCTCTTCAATAGGCACAGCAGCCATCTTGCGACAGAGGAATACGAGATTTGCCTCATCCGGATATGGTATGCCATGGCGTGTAGCAGGAGACAGACCGGCCTTTGACCATTTGTCTTCTCCGCGTCCTGAGTGAGCACCACAGTATTTTAAGGCATCGCGGTATTTCTCGCTAAGGAAAGAAAGTGAGAAAAACTCACCATTGTCTATGAAATCCTTAGTATATCTTGATTCCCTGATAAAAATAAATACGACATTTTTGCCCCAGAGGACACCGGTTCCACCCCATGAAACGGTCATGGTGTTTGATTTTTCCTTGTCGCCGGCTGTCACGAGAGCCCACTCCTTACTGAGCTTGGTGAATGGATTGATATCGAGCATGTCGATTGGATATGGCTGAAATGTATGCATAATTTTCCTCCTTAATATTAATAAAATTGACAAATGCTGCTAAGTGACATATAATACACTTAGTAAGGCAGTCGGTAGGTGAGTGCACTTCACCTGATCCGGCAAATTAAGTTAATAAGTTATCGTAAGAGATAGCCGTTCCCAGACTTTACCAGAGGCAGGACGGCTATTTCTTATGTTTTCTGTGAGTATCTATGTATGTCAGAATCGCTACCAGCATGATAACGAAAGTAAATAAGTCGTTCCAAGAAACCATAATAATCATCCTTTCCGTAAGACTCGGATCAGATGAGAGCACGTCCCCCAACCACCTTAGTAAGTGTATTGTATGCAGTGCCAGTCAGAAAAATCTGAGATTTTCCTGACTGTACGGGCAGTCGCCCTATCAAATTAAAAATATATAAAAAGTGCTCAGCAAGCTGGCATTTTTATATATTTTCAATTTGGCACTGCTCGTTGCCTACGCTCATTATATCATATGCGCTGCACTTTGTGCATATTATTGTAAAAAGATATTAAGGTAATAATATTCATGAAAAATCTGCACATTTTACAACAGGAGTCAATTGATGAGGGGCGGCTTCAGGTGAGAGTACGACAGAAAAACATGGGGACGCCGGTTGCGGATGCAAGGGTGTCAGTCAGTTATTCCGGGGATCCGCAGGGGAAGATAGAGGAAACTGACACCAACGAATCGGGAAGCATAGAGGCAGTTGAGATTGCCACTCCGCCACTTGAGTATTCTATGTCGCCCAGTGAGTCACAGCCGTATTCGGAGGTGACGGTAACTGTTTCAGCTAACGGATACAGAAATATCACGGTTTCGGGCGTTGAGGTGATGCCCGACAGACTTTCCATACAGGATATTGAGCTGGAAGTACTTGATGCACCGGGAAATGATGTGGACAATATTGTTATTCCGGCACATACACTTTATGGTGATTATCCTGCCAAGATACCTGAGCCGGAGATTATGCCGGTTGCTGAGACCGGTGAGATTGTACTTAATCGTGTTGTGATTCCGGAATATGTTATTGTGCATGATGGGGCACCATCGGATTCCACAGCGGCAAATTATTATGTCAGATATAAGGACTACATCAAAAATGTCGCATCCAGTGAGATATATGCGACATGGCCTGATGCCACTATAAGGGCAAATGTGCTTGCAATTATGTCATTTACATTAAACAGGATATATACGGAGTTTTATCGGGGAAAGGGCTATAATTTTAATATCACTTCGTCCACGGCATATGACCACAAATTCATCTATGGCAGAAATATATATGACAATATCTCGCTGATAGTAAATGAAATGTTTGAAAACTATCTGTCGAGACCTAATGTGAAGCAGCCGATTCTGACGCAGTATTGTGACGGACAGAAGGTTTCCTGTCCGAGCTGGATGACCAGATTGCATTTGCGTATAAACTCTCTCGAACCCCAGTATTTACAAGGGGTTTGAGGTATAAAAGTAAACATCAATAGTGGCCTCTTTTTTATTAAATACGATTTTTTCCACTACGGATTTCAATAAATCATTGCGTGTCTGCATAGAGAGATCTTCATTGAGCAGACTATCGTATACTGTTTTGATTTTGCTGCGGAGTGCAGCAGTGGTGTCTGATTTTGCAGCAGGCTTTGGGAGTGCATTTATGCGACTCTCTATACTATTTCTCTCTTCCAGAAGCAGTTCTTTATTCTTACGATACTCTTCGATAGTATCGATTCCATCCATATAAGCCATTTTAATACGTTTTTCTTTCTTTATGAGTTCATCCAATTGATTCTGATAAATATCAATAGCTGCAGGATAGTTGCTTTGAGAATCTGTATTAATAACTTTAAACGATAGATTTTCAGAGCTAATAGCATCTTTTAATGCTGCTAGAACCATAGGAACTATCTTCTTTTCTGATATAGCATGTGAAACATTACATTTTCCTTTCAAATATCCATAGCACTGCAGGTATATGTACCGCTTGCCTTGCTTATTGGCACCTGCAAGAGAAATAGATAGCGATCGGCCACAAGCAGAACATTTGACAATCCCGGACAACCAGTGAGAGCATACGCCACTTGGCTTTGCATATCGTGGGCGATAATTTGACGTAAGCCGGACTTTTGCCCTTTGAAACTGTTCGGGAGATATAATTGGTTCATGTGCTCCGTCAGCAATAATCCATTCGGTCTTGTCTTTTGGACGTGATGCAGAATCCCTTTTATTCCAAACCGATTTACCGGTATATACTTCATTGGTCAATATGTATTTGATTCCGCGGTTTTCAAAAGACTTACCGGCCCGCGTTTTATATCCAAGAGCATTTAGCTGACGTGTGATCTCAATGATAGAATAACCCTGCTCAGTGTATAGATTGAAAATCATACGGACTATTTCAGCCTCTGATTCCACAATAACAGGAGTTGCTTTGTGTGCTGTAATAGAATATCCGAGGGGTGGACTCGCTTGAAAATTACCGCGCATAGCATTTTCAGTCATACCTCTGGTGACTTCACCGGAAAGACGGATAGAGTAATATTCATCCATCCATTCTATGATCCTTTCAATAAGTGTACCAAAAGGACCGTCAACAAGAGGCTCAGATACACTAATAACCTCTACATTATTTTTACGAAGTAATGATTTATATACAATTGATTCTTCCTGATTTCGTGCAAAACGAGAGAACTTCCACACAAGTATAACATCAAAGGGATGTTCTTTTGATTTGGCAAGTCCTATCATACGTTGAAAGTTTGGCCGTTTATCTGCTTTACGTCCGCTTATGCCATCTTCCTCAAATATGTATTCGTTTGACAGTATGATATTATTTTTGGCAGCATATTCCAAAAGAAGTCTGCGCTGAGCATCAGGAGATAGCTCTTCCTGTTTGTCTGTTGAGACTCTGATATACAGAGCGCCAGTGCGTAGTTTTTCCATATTACACCTATCCTTTCTAAAAATATATGAAAAAAGGTACAAAAATAACACCTATCCTTTGACAGATGGTGTTCCGAAAGGTATAATATGGTTGTCTGGACCTATTATACTCTTCGGAGTACGGGTTATATCGCCTTGGTGTTGGTAGCACCAGGGCGATTTTTTAATTAATGCCTGATTTGCTGAGCTGTAGCAATATCAGTTAATAGCTGATCAACTTTTTCTTTATTAGCCTGATCAAGAAAACGATAAGCTTCAATAAGCTGTTGCTCATGTTGAGATAAATAAAGCTCTGTACTAGATGAATTCGATAATACATCTTTTAAATTGATTACCAGTTTGTAAATGCTCCAGGTAGTGTCAAGCATGACGAGTAGTGAAATAATTGTACATGTTATAAGCATTGTAGTCATTAAATCAAATTTAGGGATTGTTGGAACTATACCATCAGCTATAGAGAAGAGTATTAGTAGAATAACAATAATCAATAGACCGATGGTATTTTCGCAAAGCTCTTTTAATATGGAAGAGCTGTTTGCTGCCCAGTTTATGTCATTACCTACCTTTTCCTTATATTTTTCGAGGATCGTTATTATAAGTGCGACTATAGCCAAAGAGACAGAAAACATTCCAATCTCCATATTAAGTATGAAGTCATACGAGATAATATCATTTTGGGAATAATCTCCGAAATAAGATAATATAATTGATATAATTAATGAGATGCCGATTATAAGGTATGACTTTTTAGACATATGATTACCTCCTATGCTCTGAATCAAGACTTTTTGCTGTTTTATATGCGCCTTCAATAGCTTGTAAATCAGCGTCTTTTAGCTGACTTAATTCATCTGGTAATGAAATTATAAAGGGATTTTCCATATTTGAATATACTTTTTTGTCAGCTGATGATCTTATTTTCCAGTTGCCACCACCTGCAGAAGAATATTTTACAACATCCTTTAAAAATTCATTATTATTATCAATTTTGAGTTTCCCATCATTATTTTTTAAGTGAAGATCGATACTTGTGGTATTGTACAGTTTTTTTGTTGCATTTAGAAATTCAGTTACTGATTTAATTCCACCTAAAAAATTTGGAGATACAAGAGTTATATCTACTTCAGTAATGGTATCTTTGTGCTGTGAAACATAACGCCAGAAATGGCTTTCTTTTGTAAGTATGTTAAGTTCAAAGCATAAATCGAATGATTCAAGAAAAGAATCAATAACACTTGCAATAATATTTGTTTGATGTTCTATTTTGGAAGAAATCTCACTGCATTTTTCTATTATCATCCATTGATTAGGTATATTAACAAGAATATTGCATTTTTGGTAGTTTTTAATTTCTTTGTCAATAATGCCGGTTTCAGTTTTTTCACCAATTGTTTGAGTTAATTCTTTAGCAAAAGTAATAAAGAAGCTTTCATCGGATAGCTTATTACAATATAAAGTATAATTTTTACCTCTGGACTTGGCATCTATACGTTTTTGTTCATTGAAATTGTTAATCCAATTATAGAACTTTTGCTCTTTTGTCACCCCTGTTAAGGTATCAAGATCTATTTGAGAATCAGGAACAAGAGAGTAGCGTGTTATAAAGTAATCTTTAGTTTTTTCTGGAAACATAAAATCCTCCTATAGTAAAAAAATGCTCTAGGGTTTGATTCTTCTCGTATGTGAGATATGTACAACCTAGAGCATTATTAATGTGTAACATATGTACACTCCTATGGTATAATTAAAGTGTCTAGGTGTCAATATTTGATTCTAAAATTGTCTGGATGTTATACTCTTCGCAGTACGAGTTACATCGCCTTGGTGTTGGTAGCACTAGGGCGATGTTTAAATTTAGTAGCAACGTTTGCAAGGGGTAAGTCCAATGCTTTCAGCTTCTTCCTTGGTAATCTGTTTAGGATTATCCATATTACTGCAGCTTGATTTACGGTGGTATCTTGATCCTCCATCAACATACCAGACCATATCAGCTTTATTCTCATCAGATGTCACGCTGTTGTTATCAGTAGCATTGTCTGAGGGAGTACTATTTGTTGGAGTATCTGACACATTATTATCTACTTGAGCATCTGATACAGAGTTATCTGTTGTAGTGGTAGTAGGTGGCTTTAGCGGAGTATCAGATGGCTGTTGAGCTTCTTGAACTACATCAGTAGTTTGCTTTGCTGACTGTTCCGCTTCATACTTATTCCATACAGAAAAAAGCCAGTATACCGGAATACTTATTACTATAATTGCTATAATTAATGATATCAGAGCTGAATGGTTCTTTTTAGGTTTTGTATGCTTTGAAGCCTGTGTATAAGTAGGTGGTATGTAGACTGGTGGAACATATGCCTGCTGAGCTGGTGTAGGATCACTCAATGGCTGACCACAAATTTTACAAAAGGCATCATGATTTTCATTTTTGGCACCGCAACACGGACATTCATCTGGAATATTTTGTTGCAGATTAGGTGTTGATCTGTAAGGCTGGTGAAAAGTCTGCTGATTATTTGGTGCTGACTTATTAGGACCAGATACATTGGTGTAATATAGTCCGGTGCCGGGAACACCTACAGAGGTTGTTTTTCTGCCGGAAGAGTTTACAGTATAATGAACTCCCTTACCACCGAATGTCATACCAACACTTTTTTTATTTACATTAAATTTAACGCCAGGAGCAATCTTGTAGCTTTTTCTGAATCTCAAACCCATAAATTCATCCCCTTTTTAGTATATGTTAAGAACACCGAGCGGCTCAAAATATATAATATAGTTGTCATAGGTTACATAAGTACCATATTTGTCTTTGTAATAATTAATAGCATCTTGCAAGAAATCTTCTGATAAGTTCAGATAGTCAGCTATATCATATCTACTTTGACATCCATGCTCATAAGCACGGATAATATCTTGGAACTGAAGCATATAGTAATATGCCCACACTCGAGCGTGCCTTTCCTGTTTTCTATTTGTCACGTTGCTTTGGTCGATAATGTTTCCGTAAGTTGTAGCATGATGACCAAGCTCTTCAGCTAACACGCAAGCCTTATCTATATCTGTCAGGTTTTTATCAATAGCAATAAAAGCATCACAGTATAGACCTTTTAAGCGTGTTTCAGATAAATCAAATTTCTCAGTAACAATTACATGCTGTTTATCAGCACTATCAAGTAACTTTTCGTATTCTGTCAAACAGTTTCTCTCCTTTATTTTTTGTATAGCGTAAAAAATCTATAGTCCAATAAAATGGACAGATTACTTTCTACTTGATTTTACAAATGCCGCAAACTCTTTGATACGATTGAGTTCATCTTCTGTGTATTCGTTTCCATCAAAGTGAGCTGCAAGTGTATTTGGATTTATCACTTTAGTGGTTTTGCTTGTACGTCCGAGAAGATAATCAATATCTACATTAAAGTAATCGGCAATTGTTTCCAAAACTTCAAAATTAGGCTGTCGCTCTCCGCGTTCGTACATGTTAATAGAACTTTTGGAAATACCAAGTGCATCAGCAAGTTCCTGCTGTGACAATTGGCGTTCATTTCGTAATAGTTTTAATATCTTATCGAATTGAGCCATGTGCTTACCTCCATGTTTCTTAATTTGTATTATACACGATACGTGTACTAAAGTAAATAAAAAAATGCACGAAATGTGCTTGACATATGTGCACAATATGTGTATATTGAGGATAAGCACAAAACGTGCTCGGAAGGAGATGATATTTTGAATAAGAAAATTATTGCTGAAAGATTGATTAAATTACGAGGCGAAAAAAGCAGAGAACTGGTAGCGAATGCGTGTGGAATAAGCATATCAGCGTTAGCAATGTATGAACAGGGAGAGCGTATTCCGCGAGATGATATAAAAATAAGATTAGCAAAATTTTATGAATCAACGGTTGAATCAATTTTTTTTGATTAAAATGAGCACGATATGTACTCGATAAGGGGGAAACGATATGTACAAAAGTTTACAAGATGTGGAGCAGCAGCTCAAATTATTTGAATCGGCTTTTGAGAATTATGTGAATACAAGCAGTGCATCCACATCTTACTTAGCCCAAACACCTGCCAATGAATTCGATTGCGAAATATATAGAATGATTGAGAAAATTGAGACAGCGGCTGATACTCAGTTAAAAATTCGGGCAATAGAGCTTAAGGAAAAAGTCAGAATATTGATAAGTGAAATACACATAACTGAAAAGCAGACGGCAAGGTAGATTTCAAGCAAGCGAACATGCAGTATAAGCATAATATTTTACCGGAGGTGATAATCATAGCACTTACATATAGGATATTCGTTCACACTCTGGAAGATGATCAGATATATCGTTTTGATGATCTGACACAGGAACAGAAGCAAAAATTGGAACAAAAATTAATAGAGCAAGTAGAAAATGTGCCATTGCGACTTGCGGAGGAGGCATAGACTGCATCTGCAGTCACAGTGGACAAGCTAAAAAATGACAAATTAAATAATATACTTCCATTCAGAAGGTGTTAAGGACATAAAAATACCTCACTTATATATTTACTTGGACACTGCAATGTCCTGTAAGGAGAGTATACGACTGAAAGGCAGAGAAATGCAAGATTTAATACACAGAATACAGAGGGAGGAAAGAACGTGACAAAGGAAGAATCACTCAGACTTGAGAAAATTCTCACTAAGATAGATAAAGCAGGAGAGGCAGACTACAGGAAGCAGGAAGAATATAACAGATTCTGTATGAACACAAGGGAAGATTGGAACGAGGAACAGTATCAGATACTTAGGAGAGAGAAAACCCTCACAGAAGCAGCGTACCTTGCGAGTCTTGTCGAGCTCAAGGCAGAAGTGAAGAGCATGCTGACTCAATATGTGAAAGACGAAATGAAGCAGACAGATGACACGAAGGTATGTATAGCACTTGCGATACCAGGGGAGACAGAAAAAACAGAAATCACTCATACAAAAAAAGCAATTTCTGTTTCTGCACCAAAAATTAGTCTGGAATTTGATAAGTTGTCTCATCAATTTTGATTAAAAGCAGAAAAAGGCAAGCGAACATGCAGTATAAGCATAGTATTTACCGGAGGTGATAACCATAGCACTTAAATATAGGATATTCGTTCATACTCTGGAAGATGATCAGATATATCGTTTTGACGATCTGACACAGGAACAGAAGCAAAAATTGGAACAAAAACTAATAGAACAAGTAGAAAAAGTGCCATTGCGACTTGCGGAGGAGGCATAGACTGCATCTGCAGTCTCAGTGGACAAGCTTAAAAATGACAAATTAAATAATATACTTCTGGGCTTGATGGAGCACCGAAACATGCTATTAAACTCCTATAAATTAAACTATAACTTCCATCTATACATACGTAAACCTATTTTGTACATACAAATCGGTGCTCCGTCAAGCCTGGAATCGAAGAGAAAGGACAGGACATGAAAAAAGGTGAAATTTTAATAACAACAGGCATCAGCTTCTTTCTCCTGTGTAGCATGGGCATAGACAGCCCGGCACCACAGGGGCAGATGTTTGTTATCGAAGGAATGCTCATATCAGTGTGTGTGACACTTTTGGGATTCTGGTTTGAATGGATCGAAAAAGGACAGCGCGAGAGCATCCAAAGGACAATGGAAATAAGGAGGGCGGGCAAGATTGCTGCAGAGGATACAAAAAGTACGCTCCCAGTTAGAAAGACAGAGCGCGGCCGCATACATAACAGAGACAGCGACGAAGAGAAAGCGCAGGAGAGAAGAGTCATTTGATGCTGTTTTGCAGGCAGAAATAGCAAAGCTCAAGGCCTCGGAGAGAGGTCTGTAAAAAACAATCTAAAGTATTAATTTTAGGACAGGCTATGGCATATACACAGTACACGTTCGACCTTGGAGAGTATACGGCCTATGAGATAAAGTTCGTAGGACGTAATGGAGCTAAGGGAGAGAAGAGAGCAAAGAGACAGAAAGCTACCCCTGAGCAGATGTCCAGACAGAATCAATGGAATAAAGAGAAGAACATCAGATACGTCATACTGGCCAACTTTCATACAGGTGATGCATGGACAACTCTCAAGTACCCAAGAGGTACACGTCCTAATGCTGACCGTATGAGAAAGGACTGGAAAAAGTTCCGCAGACTTATGGCAGCGTACTACAAAAAACATGGGATTCCATTTAAGTGGATAAAGAGAATGGAGATCGGAACGTTTGGCGGTCCTCATATCCACCTGTTGGTGAACCATATTGACAATATAGACCTTGTGATAAAGGAAATGTGGCAGAAAGCGATAGCGGATCTGTGGATAGCAGGGCGAAACTATGTGAATATAGCTCCGTTCGACATTGATGGAGCAGAGGATGTAGCAAAGTACCTTGCAGCAGAACCGGAGAAAAAGGAAATAGAGGGACAATACAATTTATTCGGGGAAGAGGAGCAGAAAGCATTCACACGAGTGGATACCAGCCGAAACCTTATCCGCCCGGAAGCAAAGAAGAAAAAATATGCTCACTGGAAAGTGACACGTTTCTTCCGTGACGGCATCAAACCAAAGCCAGGATATTACATAATACCGGACTCTGTAAAGGTGGGAGTCAATAAGATCACCGGATATTCGTATATTTATTACATGGAAAGACGGCTGACAACAGGTGCAAAATCCCCCGGAGACCGCATTTTTCCCAAATGGGAGAGTGATTTTTTACAAAAATGAATAAATATACGTTTGAAAATAGTATAAAACCCCTATCTGAAATCGCTGAACCCCGTATTTTTCCCAAATGGGAGAGGCAATTTGATGAAGAATGTAAAAATATACATTTACACGTCTATCAAGACGTTAAAAAGAAACAACGGAGCAGCAGGCTACGTTTTATCATATACAACCCAAAACAACAAAGAAGCTACACTCAGTAAGATTGAGTATCTTACGAACATGACAAATCATGAGTCGGAGCTTGAAATCTTAAGCAGGGCACTCTCAAGACTGAATACAAAGGATCTGTTGATAGAGATATATGCGGATTCTCTGTATCTCGAAAATTCAATATACAACTGGATTCCAAAGTGGGAGCTTTCCGGCTGGGTAACAGTTAAAGGCAAGCCGGTAAAACATGCTGAGGAGTGGCAGAGGATACTTGAACAGCTGAATGGCAATAGTTATTGCATAAAACGGCAACATCATGAATACAGCAACTGGCTTATAGACCAGTGCGATAGAAGAAATCGCAAGGAGGATACGGCATGAAAACGATTATAAATCTGTTCTTTGATACCTATCGGCCACGTAAATGCAGGTATGATTTGATGTACTATATGCGCGAAAAAGATGATGAGTGCATGATAAGGATTACGCAAAAGGGAAAGGAAGTCTTAAAAGTGACTGAGGAGGATCGTAACCTGTGCTTTGAAAAAGCAACAAAGGATCTTGTGAGACACTTTCCAATAGATCAGGTGGGAAAGGAGAGAGTGGGATAATGCCAAAGTATACTAAATATCTTGAATTCTCCCAAAAGGAGCGAGCCGCTATCAGGGAGCGTGACAACTATCGCTGTATATTCTGCCAGGTTGGCTATAAGATGCCACCGGCAGCAGTCTACGAGATGGATCTGCAGGATATCATGCATTACATACCGCGCTCCTCAAGAGGACTGGGAATAAGACAGAACGGTGCAGTGGGGTGCCGGTATCATCACCATATGTTAGACAATGGCAGCAGTGGAGACAGAAAAGAAATGCTGCAGATGTTCCGGGAATATCTGGATACGTTTTATCCGGATTTCCCGGACTCTGACCGCAAATACGATAAGTGGAGGTTTCTAAATGCCGAAAGCTAAAGAAGATTACATGCCATACCTTAACCGTGTAGCAAGAGAGTGCAGAAATGCATTTGAAATCAATGATGTCCGGCAGCAGGTTATTAATAGGCTGACTAGAAAGAAAACAATAAAGGTTGACTGGCGAAAGCTGTACGCAGATCCTGACGAAGATAGGACAGACGTTGAAACCTTGGAGATCCTATCGGTGATGAAGTATTTCACACTGGTAAAACGTGGCAACTTTAATACATGCATATTGCATCAGGATATGTATTTTATAGCAGGAATAGGAGCGAGATAATGTTCATAGACGTATCAAAACTAGAGAAGATTCTGAAAGAGGATTATAAGAGCTGGGGAGTCGAAATCGGTCTCACAGAGGATGGAATGTATATTGTGAATGGCACAGGCTGGATCATAGAGGCTGACGAGAGCAGTATAACAAAAGAGTTCTTAGGAACACTCATTAAGATATGCGGACCGGCACCAAAGCGTGGCGAATTTATCCAGTATCAAAAAGGCAGCAGTCTGCAGTATACAACGGCAAGATCTAAAATACTGTGGGACATGATAGAAAGAAGCACAAATGCCAACCTGTCACTACTCAAAGTCGAACAGAACGGGGATATGTGTACAATTGTCCAGACCACCAGTGGAGCACGACTCTTGAAGGATAAGAAGCTGGCGATAATTGATCCGGGCAAATGTGCTGCAGATGAGGAATGTCCATCGGTACCACTCGTACACGAAGATTGGTTTATATGCCATAATGACGAGCTGGCTGTAGGGCTGTGCTTTACGGCCCGGATTATAAACCAGAGCTTGAAGTATTGAGACTGTTATCGGGAGTAGATTTCTTCTGGAAAGAGCTGGATCAATACAGATTGGGTTGAAACACCTGCGGAAACGCGAAAGAAACAGGGCATGCGAATTTATATCACGACTGATTTGTAAGCCATTTACACAAGGGAGCTTTTGTGCAGCTCCCTTTACTTCTAAGGAGAGGGAATGACAAAGAAAGAACTATCAAGCATATATTACATTAGACAGGAAATAAAGATGTGGGAAGAACAACTTGAGTTACTCACCTGTAAAGCTCAGGGCAAGGCTATGCGATTGACAGGTATGCCGTTTGCTCCGAGTAGTGGCACCGGTGATCAGATGGCAGATATAGCAGTACGTAAAGCAGATATAACAGAGCTGATTGAGAAAAAAAAGGAAAGGCTGCAGCAGGAGCAAAAGGAAATCATAGAGTGGATCATGACTATAGATGATACATTTATCCGTCAGATCATGCTGTATCGCCATGTAAGATGCTATACATGGCAGGAAGTTGCTGAGAGTATAGGACGTATAACACCTGAGAGCATACGGAAACAACATGATCGGTATTTAAAGAAAAATTGTGAGAGTGAAGAGGAGGATATATAGGGTAAAAAATGGAATCAGTACAGCAGAGAATGAAAAGACTGGGAACTCATGAAAAGATCGTAGCATTTGTGCAGAAACAAAATCAGAACTATGCCTTTAAACGCAGATATGCGGTCACAAGAGTAAAAGAGTTTATAAGCGAGTGCGACAAGCGTGGACTTAATAATCATGTGTCTGTGGGAGGATTAGACAGCATTATCCTGTATTTGTTTATAAATGAGGTATGTCATGAGGATGTGCCAGGAGTATCAGCATCAACGCTCGAAGACTCGAGTATACAGAGTGTTCACAAGGCACTTGGAATTATAAATATCCCACCGTTGATGAGAGAGGACGGCAAACGCTGGACAAAACCGAGAGTTATACAGGAGTTTGGCTTTCCTGTCATATCAAAGGAGATAGCCGGCAAGATAGAACTGCTCCAGAATCCAACAGAGAAAAATAAAACTGTGCGACATGCGATCATCACAGGCGAGACAGGAGAGTATGGAGGATGGCAGAAAAACTCTAAGATGCAGTTGACTAACCGATGGCTGAAGCTTTTCGGAGGATATGAGAACGAAAATGAGGGATGCCAGTATCAGAAGCCAGACTTTAAGGTATCAGCAAAATGCTGCTATTACCTCAAAGAAAAGAATTGTGATGACTGGGGCAAGGAACACCATAGTGTACCGTTTCTCGGACTCATGGCATCAGAGGGTGGTCGCAGAGCAAAGAGCCTTATGATGAATGGATGTAACTATTTTGGTGCATCAACTATCAGATCAGCACCGTTTGCCATATTTAACAGGCAGGATATATTAACACTTGCATTGGAGATGGACGATTTGTGGAAGAGAGGTCTTAAAGATAAATATCACAAGAGGCTGATTGAAGAGGGCAGGATTACAGATAAGTTTGAGATGCCTGATAGCATTATACCAAGTATATACGGAGTGATAGATAAAGCTCCTGACGGCACTTTAAGAACTACCAAAGCTCAAAGGACAGGATGCAGTATGTGTGGTTTCGGAATACACATGGAAAAAAGACCGCACAGGTTTGATCTGCTATACGAGAAGAACCCAAAAGAGTGGGATTATTTGATGTTCCACATGTGTAAAGACGAGAGCGGCAATGATTACGGGTGGGCGAAAGTGCTGGACTATATTGGTGTAGGCTGGGATCCATCCATTATAGGCGGTAACTGTAAGGGACAGATGTCGTTACCGCTGGATCAGATGAGGTAAGATAAAAGATGATATACGGAGAATTAGTAATTGACAACTTTGCTGGTGGGGGCGGTGCTTCCACCGGAATAGAGTTAGCAACAGGATATAGCGTAGATATAGCCATTAACCATGATCCTGAAGCTATTAAGATGCATAAAGCCAATCATCCGAATACGAAACACTATTGTGAAAACGTGTGGGCGGTGGATCCTGTAAAGGCTTGCAATGGTAATCCGGTAGGACTTGCTTGGTTTTCTCCTGATTGCAAACATTTTAGTAAGGCAAAGGGTGGCAAACCTAAAGATAAGAATATCCGTGGTCTTGCGTGGGTTGCTTTGAGATGGGCAGGACTGGTAAGACCAAGAGTAATAATGCTTGAGAATGTCGAAGAATTTAAAACATGGGGACCATTGAACAGACGGCATCATCCTATCAAGAGCAAACAGGGTTATACATTCAACAAATTTGTACAGCAGTTTAGCGAGTTGGGGTATGATGTGCAATTTAAGGAATTGATAGCAGCAAATTATGGAACACCTACCATGCGCAAGAGATTTTTTATGATTGCTCGTTGTGACGGCAAGCCGATTGTGTGGCCAAAACCTACACATGCGCCAGCCGATAGTGAGGAGGTAAAAGCAGGATTGCTCAAGCCGTATGTAGGAGCATACACGCAAATAGATTTTAGTAGACCTTGTCCGAGCATTTTTGATACATCGGAAGAGATAAAAGAAAAATACGGCATACGAGCGGTAAGACCACTTGCAATCAAAACAATGGAGAGGATAGCAAGAGGACTGAAAAAGTTCGTTATTGATAATCCGGAACCGTTTATTATTCAATGCAATCATGGTGGGGAGCGTAGACCAAATGATATAAGAGAGCCGATGCCGACTATCACAGGAAAACACGGATATGGGATTGTTGAACCGACACTTGCGCCATACATGGGAACTAATACAACAAATCATCCGGGCGGAAATTGCAAAGATCCGATACATACGATCACTACAGGAAATCAACAATGCCTTATTAGTCCTACGTTGATACAATATCACTCTGAAACAGTCAAAGGGGAAGTCCGAGGGCAAACAATAGAAGAACCAATAATGACAGTGGACGGATCAAATAGATACGGATTAGTTACATCGTTCTTACATAAATACTATGACGGTGGTTATAAAGGAGCAGGAGAAAACATAGAGAATCCATTACCGACAGTAACAGCATGGGATCATAACAGCGTAGTGATAGCAAACCTTATTCAAATGAACAATCATTGTGATGGAAGGGATATGCGAGATCCTATACCTACAATTACCGCTGGTGATGGGCATTTCGGAGAAGTCAGAGCATTTTTAATCAAATACTATGGTCAAGGCACAGGACAGGATATTAATGAGCCTCTTGATACAGTAACATCACGTGATCGTTTTGGACTGGTAACAATAGATGGTACAGATTATCAGATTGTGGATATTGGTTTAAGGATGTTGGAACCTAGAGAACTGTATGGATGTCAAGGATTTCCAGCAGATTACATAATCGACCATGATTATACTGGTAAGACATACCCACGAAGCGAACAGGTACGCAGATGTGGCAATGCAGTGTGTCCACCGATACCAGCAGCAATGGTCAGAGCAAACCTACCGGAACTTTGCATAGCAGAACGAACACCAAACATGCAGATTAAGGCTGAAAACAATGGACAGCTTAGATTTGCGTGAACATAAAAAGGAGAAAAACTATGACATTACAGGAATATGAGCAGCAGGGTGGTTGTGTTGGATGCCAGTTTTATGAAGCGATTGACACAGACGGAAGCTGTGTATGTATATTCAATTGGTCTAATGATGAGTCAGAGGATTGGAACTATAGCAGAAATTGCGAGAAAATTAGTGAGTAGAGGAAAAAATCATGAAGAAACATTTTGAAAATAGACAATGTATAATAAGCAGCAGAAAGATAGGGATAAGGAACATGGAGAATAGATATTTATATAGGGCAAAGAGACTTGATGATGGAAAATGGATACAAGGCTATCTATACGGAATATGGGAGCGGATATATATATTGTGGGGAATGTGTAAAGATGTTCCATGCATGATAGAAGTAGATCCGGCTACCGTGTGCCAATGTACTGGATTAGAGGATAAGAACGGTAAGTTAATATTTGAAAATGATATTTGTTCCAGGAAAGAATCACATCCGGAAATTGTAAAATATCATGAGGGTGATTGGATACTCGACTACAGCTATGTAAGCGGCAAGGAATATGGGTACAATTGGTGTAATTTGGGATTTTATGTATTTGAAAGACCTTGTGTAGAAGTTATAGGAAATGTGTTCGATGATAAGGAATTATTAAATTAGTTTTTAGAGGTGGTTCAACATGATAGATAATGAAATACGTAAAAAATATAGACAAGCCATAAATGATTTAAAAGTAGCATTTACAAAAACTTGGTTATATAGAATATGTGAGCAGGTTGTTGAAAAATTGAGCAAAATATTAAATTGATGTACGAGGTTTATAAGAGGAGATGATGATATGGCACTCCGGGAAGAAACAGAAAAACCATTAGAAGAGGTTTACCAAAGAAATTTACAATACCCCGAATGCTTTACGAAAGAGAAGAGTCCAGAATTGTATGGAATGTGTAAAAACTGCATCCAAAGAGTAAAAATGCAGCAGTCACTCTGGATGATAAGTTGCTGGAACTATGGGATGAGGATATTACGGGGACAACCCGCGAAGAGGCCCAGGGAATGCTATCACGTATAAGAGAGCACGTGAGCAAAGCATACAAAGATAGTAGACAAAAATGGAGGTAGGAAATGATGTTTAATTTCATTGAAAGAATAGAACTATTACATGGTATCGAGGTTGATACTGAAGATGATGAATTATATGATGAAGCGTGCGAGGAGGCGGCCGAGTTACTAAATAGTCGTAAGGTTCAGGATAAAAACGATGTTCTAAATATATTCATAAAGCTATTTGGAAAAGAAAAGGTTAAATTAGTAGAGGATGGCAGTGATGATGTAGAATTTGAGAATTACTAAAAGAAAGGGCATATAATGAATGGACAAAATGAATGTGCCGACTGCCGGTACTATGATGAGTGTGGCAGACCGGAAAGACCGATAAAATGCATGGGATATGAGGAGGCAGCAGTTGAGAAAAAGGATGATAAGCGAAGTTATACCAACAGAACAAAAGAAATGTGCATATGAACCAGAAAAAATCTGTACTACAAAGTGCAAATACTATAGAACCTGTGTGGGGAATCCCAATAAAATATAACGGTGCGCATTAAATGCGTATAAAAGACTTGACAAATGCGCATTTAATGCGTATAATACAATCATAAAGAAGAAAGGAGGGTACATATTTGAAACGAGCTGACTTGATAAGGCGGCTAGAAAAAAACGGATGGTATTTGTTGAGAAATGGCTCCAACCACGATATTTACACTAATGGTGTAATCAAGGAGACTATTCCAAGACACAAAGAGATCAGCGAAAGACTAGCAAAGACCATTCTAAAGAGAACAGGGGTATAACCCCTGACTCTTTGGGAATACTAATCAAGAAGCTAAAGATACATATGAAAGTAAAAAAGCCGAAACTTGGAGGAATATTATGGGAACAAGTACATTAGTATATCCAGTTATTTTATCAAAAGATGGTGACGGATATTTTGTAACTGTACCTGATTTTGATGTCAATACTGAAGGAAGAGATGTTGTAGATGCAATTGCTATGGCCAGAGATGCAATTGGAATTAATATTTTACAATTAGAAGATGAAGGAGAGGCGGTGCCAGAGCCATATTCACGGAGTTATCAAATGCAGGATGATGATATATTAACACTTGTAGATGTTGATATGATTGACTATAGAAAAAAACATGATAATCGTACAGTCAAAAAGAACTGTACGATACCATACTATTTGAATGTAGAAGCAGAAAAAGCTGGAATTAATTTTTCACGGCTTTTACAGGAAGCCCTAAAGCAAAAACTTTATGGTTGATATTGTTAATTGTTATGATATAATTAATTAGTTCAAATATGTATTCTTTATTAGAAAGACACCTTTGTCGTGGGAGGTGTCTTTTTTATATATGAGCCTTAACTGGATGTAGGGCGATTAATGAAGAAGATGATGCAGCAGTTCATAGAGGATAACAAAGAAAAATAAAATTTTTTAAAGTTGTCCGTTTTGTCCGCTCAATTTATGTTATTATGTAAGCAAAGAGAATTGGTAAATAACCAGTTCTCTTTTTTTGTACATGAAGGGTGGTGTTGCAAATGGCAAAAATCAGCGCCAAACAGGAGTTATTCGTTGACGAGTATCTGATAGATCTGAATGCAACACAGGCTGCAATAAGAGCTGGATACTCACCCAAGACTGCAGAACAGCAAGGAAGCAGATTGTTGTCAAATGTTAAGGTTAAAGGTCGCGTAGCAGAAAAGATGGCTGAAAGATCAAAAAGATGTGGCATCAATCAGGATAGAGTATTACAGGAATTGGCAAGAATTGCCTTTGTAAATCCTGCTGATGTGATCAATATGTCTGATGCCTCAATAAAGGATGAGGCATCTTTTGATGATTTGGCATGTATTCAGTCTGTAAAAGTAAAGACTGTTAATGGTGATAAGGGGGAGTCTACAGAAAGAGAAACAAAGCTAAGTGACAAGTTGCGAGCTTTGGAACTGTTGGGAAAACATCTTGGAATATTCACAGATAAAGTTGATTTGAATACTGATATGGATTTGAATATTCACATTGACTATGGCGGTGATGATGAATGAATATAAATATTCAGGCTAATAAGTCATTCAAGGAGGTAGATCAGAGTACCAAACGATACATAGTAATGAAAGGCTCAGCAGGATCTGGAAAGTCTACGGACACAGCACAGAACTATATCCTGCGCTTACTGAAAGATAAAGGACGCAATTTGCTATGTGTCAGAAAAGTTGATGTAACGAACAGGGATAGCACTTTTGCAGAATTGCAGGGTGCTATTTTTCGTATGTTCGGAGAGGAGTATTCCAAGTATTGGTATATCAATGAGTCGGCTATGAAGTTGAGGTGCAAAGGCAATGGTAATGAGGTGATTTTCCGAGGAGTCAAGGATGATGCACAGCGAGAAAAATTGAAGTCGGTCACATTCAAGCGAGGAAAACTCACGGATGTATGGATTGAAGAGGCTACAGAACTTACGCAGGCAGATTTCGAGATCATAGATGACCGACTCCGAGGACTGTTGCCGGACGGCATTTTCTACCAAATCAGAATGACATTCAATCCGGTAAGTGCATCACATTGGATCAAGAAGCAGTTCTTTGACCGCCCTGATCCGGATGTAATGACTCACAGCTCATCATATCTCAATAACAGGTTTATTGATGAGGCATACCACAGACGTATGCTCAGACGTAAAGAGGTTGATCCGGAAGGGTACAGAGTATACGGATTAGGAGAGTGGGGAGAGACAGCCGGTCTTATTCTCCATAACTATGAGATTGAGCTGATATCGCAGAATTTTGAGGACTACGATGATATATCAATCGGACAGGATTTCGGATTTAATCACGCAAATGCGATTTACATATATGGTTACAAGGATGGAGATATCTATGTGCTTAAAGGTTTGTACGGATACGAAAAGGACACTACGGAGTGGATAGCAGAAGCTGACGGCAATATCCCAAAGAACAAAGTCATGTGGTGTGACTCCGCAGAGCCGGACAGAATAAAAATGTGGAAGAAAGCAGGATATAGAGCTAGATCTGTACATAAAGAGCAAAATAGTGTTAAAGCTCAAATAGACTGGCTCAAGGGCAGGAAGATTCACATAGATCCATCCTGCGTGAATTTTATCAAAGAAATAGAACAATGGAAGTGGAAGTTTGATGACAAGCGGAGCGAGTATCTTGATGAACCCGTTCCGTTTTTTGATGATGCAATGGCATCACTAAGATATGGGGTTGAGGGATGGAGAAAGCCAAAGGCTCACCTCAACACAAGTTTGAAAGGCGGTATTTAATGGCAGCACCAGATGTATTCAGAATCTCCGATGATGAGGTCATGGACGAGATTAAATTATCAGAATATATATCAAAAAATGATGCACTTGTATCGACCAGATACAAGAAGCTGCAGGATGCTTACGAGGGAAGATATGAGATATTCAACTTGCCTAAAAAGGAAAAGTGGAAGCCTGATGTAAGGATCGCAGTTAATTTTGCAAAATATATCACGGATACGATGAATGGCTTTTTTATTGGTATTCCAATCAAAGTCTCTTCGCCAGATGAAAAGGTAAATGAGTATATTAATTATCTGGATCAGTACAACGATCAGGATGACAACAATGCAGAGCTTGCGAAGATCATGAAGCAGTATGGCAGGGGATATGAGATGTACTATGTTGATGATATGGGAAATATTGGTATTACCTATCTTGATCCAATGGAGTCATTTATGGTATATGATGAGTCAATCCTTATGCGGCCACGTTATTTTGTGCGTACATACAAAGATAAAAACGGTATCAGACATGGTTCGATATCCAATGAAGTATCAATAAGATATTTTGATATTGACGGAGGACTTAAGTTCCGTGATGAGGAAAAGATACACGGATTTGATGGTGTGCCGGCTGCAGAATATGTAGAAAACGAAGAGCGACAGGGGCTATATGAGACAATTCTCTCGATTAATGATGCGTACAACAAGGTAATATCCGAGAAAGCCAATGATGTTGACTATTTTGCAGATGCTTATCTCAAGATACTTGGAGCCAAGCTTAATAATGATGATATAAATTTCATTCGTGATAATCGTATTATGAATTTTGATGGCGAAGATGGAGATAAGATCATAGCCGAATTTTTGTCAAAGCCTAGTGCTGATACTACTCAGGAGAATTTACTGGATAGGCTTGAGAGATTAATGTTCCTGATTAGTATGGTAGCCAATATTAATGATAAGAATTTCGGTGCAGATTCTGGAATAGCCCTCAAGTATAAGCTTCAGTCTATGAGTAATCTTGGTAAAACAGAAGAGCGAAAGTTTACCTCAGGAATGAATCGTAGATATAAGCTGATCTTTTCTAATCCAGTGTCAGGAATGAAAAAAGATGATTGGATAAAAATAGAATATCAGTTTACTCGTAATTTCCCGGCAAACTTGCTGGAAGAGTCAGAGATTGCAGGAAACCTTTCTGGTATTACGTCTCAGGAAACACAGCTTAAAGTAATATCTGTAGTTAATAATGTGAAAGAAGAGATGGAAAGAATCAAGAAAGAGAGTGAGATTGATACAGATGGGTATGAGGTGAACAGGCATGGGATACTGGGAAAAAAGGCAGCAGCAGTTGATAACGGCAATGGAGAAGGATGAGGCACAGCTTAATAGGAGATTGACAGAAACATACGAAATAGAAGCAGATCGCCTTGAAAAACATATAGCTGCTTATTACATGAAGTATGGAAAAGATGAAGTGATCGAGTATAGAGATCTTTTGAAAGCATTGACTCCTGAAGAGTATAGCCTGCTCATGAGAGATATGGATGAGTTTGCAGAGCTGTATCCACAATATGAGCATCTTATACCAGCTCGTAAGTCCGCTTACATAATCAATCGACTGGAAGGCTTACAAATATCAGTAAGGATGCAGCAGTTGAAAATTGGGGCATTGGAGCAGCGGAAAGTTAAAAATCATCTAAATAAAATAGCGGAAAGATCATATGATGCAGTGTTAGAAAAAACAGGGCCGGTTGGAGAAATAAATCCCAATATAGTAAAGAGTGTTGTCAACACTAATTGGACTGGGAAAGGAACTTTTTCTCAGAGTATATGGGGAAATACACAAAAGCTGTCAAATATGATGAACACCAGTATCTCATCAGCTATCGCAAGAGGTGATAACTATGACAGCATAGTCAGAAAATTGCGAAAAGAATTCATGGTAGGCAAGAAAGAAGCATATAGGCTGATATATACAGAGGGCACATTTGTCATGAATGAGGCAAGTGCACAAGCTATAGAAAAGATGTTTGATTACTATTCGGTTGAGCCAATCAGAGACGGTAAAGCATGTGAGAGGTGTTTAAGCATTGCATCTGACACGGCATCAAAGCCTGTAAGATACTCGGACAGGGTGGCAGGGTTAAACTTCCCACCATTTCATCCGTGGTGTCGTTGTTCTACTATCATCGTGATACCTGATAAACAGGGATGGATAGAGAGATATGTCATGACACATGGCGGTGATCCTCAGATCAGTAACGAACAAAAGGAAAAGGCAAGGCAGTTAATAAAGGATTTTGTAGCATGAGAAAAATATATATTTGTGGCACTGACTGGTGCAATCCATGTAAGCATATAAAAGCAACTCTTATGGCAGAGATACAGAAAGAGTGCCCTGACCAGATCGAGTATATCAATTTACAGTCAAAGCCTAGCGCGGTGGATAGGTTCAAAGTGTACAAGATACCAATGATTGTACTGACTGAGGATGAGAAAACAGTAAAAAGGTACATCGGAGCATACCCAAATCACAATGAGCTTATAGCATGGCTGAAAGGAGAAATCAATGATACAGATTTCAATTGGCAATGATGCCATTACAATAGATGGACACTCAGAGGATGCGCCACATGGCCAGTCAGTACCGTGCGAGGCTGTAACAGTGCTGGTAAATACATATATCGCCTCACTTGCGGATTACAAAGAGCCAAAGTATGAGCTGTGGAGCGGACATTTTGCTATAAAGTTAGACTTGATTAAATATCTCGAGGGATCGATACTCACCCGGGCATTTAAGACAGGGCTTGAGATGGTAGCACAGGCATATCCGGAGTATATCTCCATGATATAAAAAATGACCAGGCATGGAAGTCATTAAAAGCACATGGATTGACCAGGCATGGATGTCGTAAAAAGCTATGGATAGTGAAGCGTTGACACTTAAAACTATGGAAAGGAGATAGCAAATGAAAAACTATCTATTTACACGTAACTATATTAAGCAGATTTTCGCAGATGATCCGGCAGAAACACAGGGGCAGCAGTCAACAGAACAATCCACGGAATCGCAGGAGGAAAAGCCGAAAGAAGCTGATCCACCAAAGTCGGATGACAAGGGTGGAGCAAAGAAGTACACCGATGCGGATGTTGACAAGATCGTTAAGGACAGATTAGCCAGAGAAAAGATCAACCAACAGAAAGCTGTTGACGAGGCTAAGAAACTGGGCGAGATGGGAGCGCAGGAGCGTGCAGAGTATGAGAGAGATCAGCTCAAAAAAGAGCTTGATGCCCTCAAGAAAGAAACTGCGCGTAATGGTATGGCAAAGGAAGCTCGTAAGATGCTTGCAGCCGAGGATATCACAATTCCTGACACTCTTGTTAGTATGTTGATCACTACAGAGGCAGAGAGCACAAAGCAGAATGTAAATGATTTTGCAAAGATATTCAAAGAGGCTGTACAGGATGCCGTTAAGGATGCGCTTAAAGGTAAAGCACCTAGCATGGGTGGTAAATCCACGATCACCAAAGCGGAACTCGATAAGAAGCTTAAGACAATAGCAAGCCCGTATGAGCGTCAGAGGCTTATCGCGGAGCACATCGATTTATATCAGAAAGGAAAATAGTATGAACAGAATCAGAAAATACGCAAAACAGATATTTGCAGCAGAGGCAAATACTACAACATCAGCAGATCTCGAGCCGGTCATCTCCATTGATCACACTAACAGGCTTGTGGAGGGGATTAAGTCTTTACAGACTGTACTTGGTATCGTAGATCTCAAGCCAATGGCTGAGGGTACTACAGTAAAGATGTATAAAACTACTCAGAAGAATACTCCTGATCAGGTAGCAGAGGGCGAGACTATCTTACTTACAAAGTTAGAGAGAAAGCTTGTTAAGACTTTTGAGCTTAAGTTGAATAAGTACAGAAAGCAGACTACAGCCGAGGCTATCCAGAAAGTTGGCAAGCAGAAAGCTATCAATGAGACAGATACAGTATTTATGAGAAATATTCAGAAAGGCATTAAGAATACATTTTTCGTTTTTGTTGCAGCAGGAACCGGAACAGCCGAAAACCTTGCGGAGAAAAAGGCAAAAGCATCTGCTTCAATTCAAGGGGCACTTGCCGGATTATGGGCAAAGCTTTCTGCATATTTTGAAGATATGGATGTAGAGCCTATCTATTTTATCAATCCGCTGGATATTGCTACATATCTTGCAAACGCACAGATCACTATTCAGACAGCATTTGGTTTCCAGTATGTCGAGAACTTCCTTGGACTTGGAACTGTAGTGCTCGATAACAGACTTCCTGCTGGCTCAGTAGTGGGAACAGTTAAGCAGAACCTTAATGGAGTATTCATTCCAGCAGATGGATCAGTAGGAGAGACATTCGGTCTTACTACAGATGAGACAGGTATGGTTGGAATGAAGCATTATCTCGCTGATGATAGTGCATCTGTTAATACTCTTATAATGGAAGGTGTTACATTTTATGCAGAGGATGCATCCGGTATCTTCAAGGCTCCAATCGCTGTTGAAGCTGCAACAGAGCCTGCATCTTTAAGCACAGAAGAGGCAACAGTGGCAACTGAGGCTAAAAAATAAGCTGGATTGGAGGCAAAGCATGATAGATAGAGTCAAAGAGCGAATCAAGAAAAGGATGTCCGGGGAAAAAATCAATGATGATATCATGGATGAAATCAACCAGACAGTAACAGATCGATTGTGTTTAAGGCTCGGTGTATCAGAAGAGGCTTTTCCTAAGATCTTTGAATCAATAGTAGTCGATGCGTGTGTGAAGATGTGGAGAAAATGCTATCACGAGGGTATTACCTCTGAGAATGTGGCAAACCTCTCCACATCTTTTGTTGATGATGTGCTGGCAGAGTATGCCGAAGAGATTGACTCTTGGCTTGCATCTGCCGGTGACGAGACATCACATCGAAGGGTGGTGCATTTCTATTGATTTGGGAACAGGTGACTCTGTATGGCGAGTCAGAGACAGGAAGAGAAGACGAGCTCGGTAATGCAGTCAAAGAGCCTGTAGAGATATACAACGGTCGTGCAAGACACACACCTTGGACAGATCAGGATATCTTGGTAAATGGCCGTGATGTAACAATGAATGAGCAGCAGTTTGCAATACCCATAGATTATGAGGATATCAAAAATGCGACTGTACTAGAAATAGATGGTTATGCGCTGGATATCACTCAGATAATCGATCTTGCTCCGAGATGGACGATTGTGCAGTGTAAGAGGTATGGATCATGAGCATTACAGTAAAAGGCACCGAAGAGTTGACACGGGCACTAAATAGCATGTCACAGGCAAGATTTGAGGCTGTGGCAAAAGTGAGTGCTGCAGATATATATAACCGTGGAAAGCAGGGCGGTACACCTGTATCGACAGAAAAGACAAGACCGGGTGGTCCTCATGGAGAGCTAAGGCAGTCGCTAAGTATGAATGAGATTGATGGCGGTGCATCGGTCGGTTACACCAAAGATTATGCTCCGCATGTGGAATATGGACATGTGTGTGTTAATGGTGGATATGTGGAAGGTCAGAGGTATCTGCAGCGGAATGTAGAAACCGAAAGACCGGAATACATAAGACTGCTCAAGGAAAATATAGAAAGGTTGGTATAAATGCATAAACAGTTTCCAATTACAGAACTTATAAAGCAAATACAGGCAACGATTAAAGCCGGCACAGGCAAGAAGTGTTATGACCATGTTGAGAAAAATCAGAAAGCACCATTTATATATGCTGAGTTTATCAACAGCCGTCCGGCAAACACCAAAACGATGTACTGCACAGATTACAATGTAAGTTTACATATTGTGGCAGAGCCTAATACATCAAGTGTGCCGATTTACAAGACCATTGAGGAGCTTGAGACTGCGCTTACAGTAGATATCAGCATACCAGAGCCATACAATCTGATAATGCAGACATCAAACGGTGTACAGTCAATTTATACGGACGAGGAGAACAAAGAGAAACACGCAGTATTAAGCTATACATTCAGGATATGTTATGGCTTTATGATCAAATGAAAGGACAGAAGCAATGAAGAAATACTATATGAGACAGATTTTCGCTGATACAAAAGCAGACAGCAAAAGCGGTGTAGCAGTACAGAGCGAGACGGCTCAGGCAGTATCTGGTGAGACATACGATAAAGGCTCGTATTGTGATTTTTCCGCGAATGCGGTAAAGGCAATCGCAGGAAAAGACCTTTTATTAGCAATATGGGATGCAACGGGTGAAAACATCTACGCTGTAGCAGGACAGAAAACTCTTAAGATCAACAGATCGGCTGATACTATTGAGGTTACTACTAAAGATACAGCGGATGGATGGAAGTCATATATCCCGGGCATGAAAGACTGGAGCATCGATATTGATGGTATTTACATCAAGGATGATGAATCGCAGAAAGCACTTTCAATAGCTTTTGAGAATGGAGATCCAGTATGCCTTAAGGTATATAACCAGAAAGAGAAGAAAGGAATGTTCGGAGGACTGGCTTGTATCACAGATTTCCCTATAGAGGCATCTTATGATGATACGGTTACATATTCTAATTCGTTCCAGGGAATGGGAGCTTTCGTAGATCTATCAAGAAATACACCATCAAAAGATACAATACCGGGGGAGGAATAATAGATGTTAGAGATCAATGGAAAACAGTATGAGCTTAAGTTCAACCTTGAGAGGCTAAAGCTCATTGAGGCAGCTAAGAAAAGCTCCTTGATGGGAGAATATTACACTACAAATGGTATGTTCAGCATTCAGACTTGTGAGCTTGTATTCCAGTTTGCCACAAAAGAGGCTGGAGCAGATACATTTATCGGACAGGTCGATGGCTCAAAGCTTTGTGAACAGGCTCTCATGCAGAGAGGATATGCCACTATTGCACTGGAAATCCAGAATGCACTTACAAAAGACATGCCTTTTTTATTCCAGGCCAACTAATCGAATATGAGTACTTCCAGAATGAGGAAGAAACCGAAGAACACAGAAAAATGGCAAAGCCGTATCTAGAGGATATGGACTTTGCTTTTTTTGTGGTCAATTTTGGGTACACAAAAAAAGATTATTTGGCACTTACCCCACGCGAAAAAGCGTTTATCTACAAAGCCTATGAAAATAAGACGATCAGCACATCTACCATGATTCGAGATGCCGTACTCAATGCAGAGGGCAATCTACATCGTAAAAAGGGCAGTCCGTTCCGTAAGCTGTGGAAAAAGAAACAGCAAAAAGCGGACAAGGTCACTGTTCAGCAGAACATGAACGAGATCATGCAGATCGAGAAGAACGAAAAAGGCTGGATAGATGCGATTTATGAGGCTAATGGAATGAAAAAGCCAAAGAGAAAGAAGGTGTAACATGGCTGACTATACATTGAGTGTTGACATCACTGCAAATGACAATGCATCCAAGACATTCCAGCAGATACAGGAAAATGCAAAAAACTTTAAATCAACAGTAGAAAGTGCTGGAGAGGGTATGCAGAATGCCGGAAAGAAAATGACATCGGTAGGAAACACTCTTACAAAGACAGTAACCACACCGATTATTGGAATGGGTACAGCAACAGCCAAACTTGCCTCAGACTTCGAAACGTCAATGGCAAAGGTAAGCACCATCGCAGATACATCACAGGTACCGATAGAGGATTTACAGAGTGCTATCCTTGATCTGTCCAAGGAAACCGGTGTAGCCGCGTCTGATATAGCAGAGAGTGTATACTCGGCAATATCAGCAGGACAGTCAACAGGAGATGCAGTAGCTTTTGTTACTGAGTCAACAAAGCTGGCAAAAGCAGGATTTACAGATGCAGCCACATCAGTGGATGTTCTTACAACCGTCATGAATGCATATGGTAGCTCGGCAGGAACAGCAGAGGAGATAGCCAATAAGCTCATCCAGACACAGAACTTAGGTAAAACCACAGTTAATGAGTTAGGCTCATCAATTGGTAAAGTTATCCCTACTGCGAATATGTTTAGTGTAAGTCTTGACAATATCACATCTGCATACGTTACGACTACTAAAAACGGTATTGCTACAGCCGAATCAACTACATATATCAACTCAATGCTCAATGAATTAGGTAAGGGTGGCAGCACAGTATCAGACATACTCAAGGAAAAGACAGGAAAGTCTTTCAAAGAGTTAATGGATGATGGTAACAGTCTTACAGATGTGCTTGGCATAGTACAACAGCACTGTGATGAGACAGGTATGTCCATAGCGGATGTATTCAGTTCGCAGGAAGCAGGAAAGGGCGCGGCTACATTGATACAGCATGCCGAGGATTTTAACGGAGCAATGACATCAATGCAAAACTCAGCCGGCACACTGCAGACTGCATTTGACAAAATGGACAATACATCAGCGGAGAACTTTGCAAAGGCTCTCAATGAGGTAAAGATAGCTGGTATACAGATTGGCCAGACTGTACTTCCTGCGGTAGCACCTGTGATTACAGAGTTATCAAACTTAGTATCAGGAGCGGCAGAGCAGTTCGGCAAATTATCACCGGAAATGCAGCAAATGATAATAAAAGGTGTTGCCTTGGCAGCAGCCGCAGGACCGATACTCTCTATCGGTGGTAAGATCACCACAGGAGCAGGAAAAGTAGTATCATCATTCGGCAACATTGCCGGAAAGATTGGCAGTTTAGGATCTGCAGCAAGCAGTGCATCGGGACCGATATCATCTGCCGGAGGTTCGGTTGGAACACTGACAAAGAATGCACTCGGATTGATAGCAGCAGGAGCAGGTATATTATTGGCAACCGCAGGAATTGCCTTACTTGCATATTCTGCTATTCAGTTGGCACAGGCAGGACCTAATGCAGCAGTTGCTATGCTGGGACTTGTGGTGGCACTTGGAGTGCTTGCAGCAGGGGCGGCAGCACTTGCACCTGCGCTTACAGCCGGAGCGGTCGGACTGGTAGCATTTGGAGCGGCTATCCTTATGGTAGGAGCCGGTGTGCTGCTTGCGTGTGCAGGTCTTACATTACTTGCCGGACAGTTACCGACTATATCCGAATATGGAGCCAGCGCGGCACTTAATATACTTGCATTGGCAGGAGCACTTACAGCCTTTGCCGGAGGTGCTACTCTTGCCGGAGTTGGTGCATTGGCACTTGGAGCTGGTCTGACAGTAGTTGGAGTCGGAGCAATCGCAGCGGCCGCAGGAATTACACTCATGGCCGCAGGGGTATTATTACTTTCTGCCGGTGTGATTGTATTGGCAGCAGGAGTGCTTGGACTCGGTGCAGGACTTGTAATATGTGGAGCTGGTTTAGTACTTGTGGCAAATCATGCCGGTACAGCAGCCGCAGGAATGGGACAGCTCACACTTGCAGTGGCAGCGGCACTTATTCCGATAGGAGCAGGAGCTGGAACTGTAGCAGTGTTTGATCTGGCACTTGTTGGACTGGCTGGCACGATTACGCTGTCGGCTGGAGGAGCTACACTTCTTGCGGCTGCTCTTTTAGCAGTATCAGCAGAGATGGTCGTGATCGCATCATCAGCAAGATCGGCATCAAGTGACCTTAGAAAGATGGTTGAATCAATAGATACTGTTGACACAGGTCTTGATAATCTGAAAAAGGTTGCAAAAACCGGAATGCAGGAACTTACAAATGCATTCACAAGTGCCACACCAAACGTACAGGCATCAGCAAGCCAGCTTGCCACTGTGATGTCAACTTCAGTAGCAAAAGGTTTTGGCAAGACTGCTACAGACATCAATGTCACTATGACTCTTGCTAACGGATATATAGCATTACAGTATACTGCAATGAATGTCACTATTGCAGGGCAAATGGCAAAAATGGTGAGCACTGTGAAATCTGGCCTTGCACAGATGAAATCAGCATTTTCAAGCACTAAGTTTAGACTCAATACAGCAATAGCATTGCCACACTTTAAGATGAGCGGCAGCTTTAATGCAAAGTCAGGATCAGTGCCAAAGGTAAATGTGTCATGGTACAACAAGGCTTATGATGAGGCTATGCTGTTTAACACTCCAACCGTTTTGAGTGGTACTGCAATGGGATTTGGTGATGGACAGGGCACAGAAGTGGTGACTGGCGATAAACATCTTATGGATATGATGCGTGAGGCTGTTAATCAGGGCGGTGGAGATATCATAATACCTATATACATCGGACAGGAGCGCATAGATGAGATGGTAGTAACATCTAATCAGCGAAAGAACTTTAGATCAGGAGGAAGATAATGTTAAAAGACTATTTACCAATTATAAATAATGTAACATTGTATCCATCTGATAAGTGGTCTGAGGACAGCGCGGTGGTCGAGAAAACATATCAGACAGAGGCAGGCACAGATCAGGCCTCTGTCACGCGATATGACAAGCTGACAGTAAGTGCACAGTATCGATGTAATTCAGAATGGTATGGAACATTTAAAGTATGGTCGAAAATTGATACGTTGTCAGTGTCGGTTTATGATCCGACAGTAAAAGGGTATAAGAACAGAACAATGAGGATGCGCAAGTTCAAAGCTGATTTGATAGAAAACACGGAAGGGGTCAAGGACTCTGATGGAATATGGGATGTCAGCTTTGATTTGGAGGAATTTTAATGTACGAGGTTTCAGATGCATATAAGAAATCAATGAAAGAACCCGTGCAAAGGTTCAGAATTGGTGGAACTGTAGCAGCAACTCCATTTACAGATATAAATGTCCTCAAAGGCTCATTCTCAATCACTAACCAGTGCTCAGACGATACAGAGATGAAGATAGGACAGGTGTATGTAGGTGAGCTTAATGCTACATTTATTGATCTTCCTATTGAGAGATATGCTTATCAGAATAAGCTCATTAAACCAACATTCGGAAGAATGCTCCAAAGTGGAGGCTACGAGGATATCCCTCTGGGAGTGTTTAAAATCTCCGAAGCAAACTGGACATCATCCGGTGTAGTAGTCAAGGCTTATGACAATATGGCAGAGCTTGATAAGGCATGTAATGTTGATTCTGCGACTGGTACTCCGTATGAACTGGCTTTGATGGCATGCATGAGATGTAATGAGGAGCTGGGAACTACTAAAGAAGAGTTTCAAGGCTTTGCCAATGGATCAGATGATCTTTCAATGCTTACAGAGAATGATATAGAGACTTGGAGAGATTTTATCTCGTGGGTAGCTCAAACGTGTGCCTGTTTTGTCACCGCTGATCGTGCCGGAAAGATAGTTTTTAGAGAATATAATAAGACTATTGTTGATACGATTGACTCAAAGCACCGATTTACAGGAGCATCGTTCTCGGATTTTGAGACAAGATACACAGGTCTTTCGGTAGTCAATATTGAAGATAAGACCACACAGTATTATGGAATGGATACAGATGATGCCTTGACATACAATTTAGGCAGCAACCCATTCCTTCAGTATGGAACGGATGATAGAAAAGAAGAAATGAGGAGAGCAATATTAAATGCTCTCCAGAATATCTGTTATGTTCCTTTTAAAATGTCTATGATCGGGGATCCAGTTTATGATCTGGGAGATGTGCTGACGATATCAGACGGAATTGCAGATGGAGATAAGCTTTATTGTATAACAAAGTACACTTTCAGGTACAATGGTGCTTACGAGGTACAGGGTGTCGGTAAAAATCCATCGTTATCAAATGCAAAGAGTAAGACTGATAAAAATATAGCTGGACTTATAAATCAAGCTGATAGTGATGTTATTAGCTTCACTGTGTTTTCAAATACAGGACAGATCAAAGTAGGAGATAAATCTAATCAGTCCATATTCGATATGAGGTTTATAACAACAAAGACCACGCATATTGTCATGAGTATGGAAATACTGCTTACTGTTGAGACTACAGAGACAGGTGATGATTTTAACTGGGTAGAAAGTGATGCGGTCGCAAAGATCCATTATTATATTGATGGAGAAGAACTAACACACAGGACTCCTGTAGAGACATGGCAGGATGGCCAGCATATACTTACGCTACGGTATGATTTACAAGAGATTGATGCCTCAATACATACATGGGATGTCTGGATAGAAATGGACGGAGGCTCTATCACGATAGAGCCATACGGAATACATGCAGTAGCTCTCGGACAGGGAATGGCTGCGGAAAGCCAGTGGGATGGAACAATAAGCGCATCAGAAGATGTTACCAAACTTGACTTTAGTGGAATATTTAAGACCGTGCAGGACAATGCTTTGGCTACGAACAATACTCCGGCAAAGAGTACAGTAAATGAGCTGATAGCTGGTCTTAATTTCTTGAATATGTTCAGAGGTATATCAGATGGATATTCAGCAACCGAAAATGTGATGACATTTACACCATATGTAAACAGTTCACTTATTATTACAGATGCAACCTACAACAATACCACAGGATGGCAGGGCAGCGGCAACATTAAAGCCGGAACAAATAAAACAGTCACAACCTGTGACATCTGTAATGTCACATCAATTGAAGTTTCATCACAAAATGCAGTTTATCAAGTATCCTTTGACAGTGGTGCTACATGGCAGGGCTGGACATCGGATGGCTGGATAGATGATGTCACTATGATAAAGAAAGAAATTGAGTCTGTGCCAGAGTCGGCATGGAAAAAGTATGATCAGGTACGCATCAAGGCACTGCTTGAAGCAGGAGCAAACTTGTATACAATTTACGCATATGGAGGTACAGTAAATGATTAAAGGTCATGTGCAGGTAGATCTGCATAATCACAAAACAGGGCTTCGTGATCGGATAGAGGGCGATAACATGATAACCAATGCTATGAATTATGTTATTCCAAACTTAATTGGAGCTGGAGTTTCAGTAAGTGAAATTATGCCGTTGTGTCAAAGAGTATTAGGAGGAATTATGCTCTTTGATGGTAAATTAACGGAAGATAAAAATAATATATTTTTTCCATCGGAGGCACATCTTGTTGCATCTGCCGGAAGGGATACTAATACTGAATATGCTGACAGAGGATCATTGAATGTTGCAGAAACATATGAGACAGACACAGGATTTCAGTCGGTGTGGGATTTTACAACATCACAGGCAAATGGAACCATAGGATCTTTGGCTCTTACGATGGCAGAGAATAATTATTATTATAGTGATCCATATGCTATAGATTGGAGAAGAGGTACTATTCACAATGTATTAGATGGTAATACAGATGCTTTTGAAATGTATCCACTTTGCTATGATAGTGAGAGAGGTTATCTTTATTATCAGGATTATAATAATAGTAAAGTGACATCTCGATATGATTCAAGTGAAAGAGTTACTTACTATACAAGTATATTTGGTATTATGAAGCAGTATATTCCTGCTAGGGTGTATGGAATTGCAGATGGGGTTAATAGACGTAAGACTGCTGAAAAAGTGGCTGAATTCAGTATTGAGATAAAAGGTAGATCAGTAAGATATGGCTATCTGTGTTCTGGATATGATGGGTATGCATATCTTATATCTTCAATTGATGAAGCAGCAGAATATTGGAGGGTTAAAATATCTGATTATAGCTTTGAGATTTCAGATAAAATAAATATAAATCTAAAAGGCTGTAAGTTAAAACAAGATGAAGGGAAGGCTGTGATATCGAAAGGCTATGCATTTCTTTCAGCAGAAGATTTGAAATCAATCTATATTGTAAATTTAGCTAATCCAGCAGATGTTAAACAGGCTATCTTGCCATCAGATGCAACTATAAATACAGATGTAATAGCGTTGAATAATGGCGGTATAAAATTTGGTGTAAAATTATCTGATGGACGTTATTGTGGGGCTTTTGGATATCCTGATGGTAATTTTGTACTTCAAGGAAGAAAAGAAAAATCTGCATTTAGAGGATATGTGTCGATTCCAAGATTGATTACAGATAATTTGATGGCATATGGTAATGCGGGATATGATGGATCGGAGAGCAACTATAAATCATATGGAAGGCAGGTAATTAATTATTTAGGATCTATATTCAATTTACCACAGCCAATTGTAAAAACGGCTGCCACATCCATGAAAATCACATACACACTTACAAATGTATAGAGGTGGTATCATGCAGCAGATAAACATCCAGTATAATGGATCATCAAAGATTTTAAAGCGTTTATGTCAATCTATTAATTCACTATCAGGAGATTTGAAAGATATATCTGAAAATTCAGTGAAAAAAGATGATTGCGTTAATAACTGTACATCTGCAGCAACAGATGTACCGCTGGCTGCAGCACAGGGAAAAGCCTTGCAGGAGCAGATCAATGCGATAAAAAAGCAATTAAATATAACATAGTGACTTGAGAGCCGACACCAAATGAGGTACCGGCTCTTATAATATAAAGAAAGGGGCGCAAGCTTATGAACAACATTAACACAATTAAAGGAGTGGTAACTGCAATAGCAGCTCTCCTGTCAGCATTATTAGGAACACTGTATGTTCCGGTACTACTTATGGTCCTTTGCAACATCATCGATTATGCAACAGGTCTCATGGCGGCAAAGAACCGTCCAGACGGAGGTATCAGCTCGTATCGTAGCATAAAGGGTATCAAGAAAAAGGTCTCGATGTGGCTGCTTGTAGTAGTCGGAGCTGTATTAGATCAGCTTCTTTTGTATGCTACACATACGATTGGAATTAGTATACCGATAAAATTTTTAGTTGCTTGTGTTGTTGCAATTTGGATCATATGCAATGAGATTATCTCCATACTTGAAAATATGATAGATATAGGTATTGCAGTTCCAACATTTCTAATGCCATTGGTGAAGAATATTAAATCGCAGACAGAACATATTGCAGGATCAGATCATAAAGAAAGCGAGGACAAATAAATGAGAATAGGATTAAATGCAGGACATACAATATCTGGACCGGGATACGGCACAAGTGGAGTTATTGTTGAGTCACAGGAGACACGTAAAGTAGTAGCAAGGCTTACAGAAATCTTTAAAAGCATGGGAGTAACAGTAGTACCATGTACGATTGATAAGGCAGCATCACAGTCTGCTTATCTTAAACAGGCTGTAGCACTTGCCAATCAGGATACCCTTGATTGGTTTATCTCTATTCATTTCAATAATGATTCGGCAAAACAAGGAAAAGGAGTCGAGGTATACACCTACAAGGGCAGACAGTATCAGGATGCCATTGAAGTATGTGAACATGTCTCAGCACTGGGATTTAATAATCGTGGTGTAAAGGATGGATCAGGATTGTATGTAGTACATAGAACAAAAGCGAAATCTATGTTGATAGAGGTATGTTTTGTAAATGATCCGGATGCATCAAATTACAAAAATAAATTCGATGATGTGTGCAATGCGATAGCATATGCACTTGCTGACTATGTTGCCCCTGCAGCACCAAAGCCGCAATCACCATCTGTTACTCCGGCAAAACAGAAGTATGTTAAGGTTATATATGATGGAGCTGATGGGCTGACTGTGAGAAAATCACCATCATGGGATGCATCTGCGGCAGCAGGAACAGTAAAGAAGAACGAGGTATTTACTGTAGTTCAGGGACCTATCAAGGTGGGAAGTGGCAGCATGTATAAACTTAAGTCAGGGCTGTACATTACCGCATCAAGCAAGTATGTAAGTGTGTTTGAGAAGTAAAAACTGGCAAATAATACGGAATTATTACTATATACGCAAATGCAATTTGCTTGACACAGTGGGGCTCTAAAAGTCTCGGTGACCAGGGCTACAGTGCAATTGAGATACTCAGATACTTTTACGGCAGCAACATGTATATCAATACCGCGGAGGCTGTATCAGGAATCCCGGCGTCATGGCCCGGCTACAATATAGGCATAGGCTCGTCAGGGCAGAATGTATACCAGATACAAAAACAGCTCGCCCGCATCGCAAAGGCATATCCGGCCATTCCGTCTATTGTGCCGGATGGAATATACGGCCCAAAGACAAAGGCGGCCGTGGAAAAATTTCAGGCTGTATTCGGACTTCCGGTATCAGGTGTGGTGGACTACAATACATGGTATGAGATATCAAATATATATGTCGCTGTGACACGTATTGCGGAGCTTGCTTAATTGGATTAAAGGAGCAAAACAGTGCTGGCAAGAGAAAAAATGATGTGATATTATATAAAATAAAAGTAACTATTCAGAACCCTATTTTTAGATAAAGAAAGACAATTTTATGAATACAGAAACCCAAAATTACAAGATAATTGTGGCATACGACGGCACACGCTACAAAGGCTGGCAGGTGCAGAAATCCACAGATGATACAATACAGGGAAAGCTTCAGCATGTGCTTTCAACGCTGGCAGGAAAGCCGGTTGAGGTCATAGGCTCAGGGCGCACGGATGCTGGAGTGCATGCGGTGGGGCAGGTGGCAAGCTTTCACATGCCGAAGCATTTTTCCAAGGATGAGATATTTATATGGCTGAATGAGCATCTGCCGGCAGATATTGCGGTGACAGATATTTCAAATGTGCCTGACAGATTTCATGCCAGGTACAATGCTGTGTCAAAGACGTATGTGTATACAATACACACCGGTATTGTGTCCGATGTGTTCAGGAGAAAATACGTATACGACTATGATAAGCCGCTTGACACAGACAGGATGAAAAAAGCAGCAGCGTATCTTCTCGGAGAGCATGATTTTAAAGCCTTTTGTGGCAACAAACATATGAAAAAGTCAACGGTCAGGACGATTTTTTCTATTGATATAGAAAAAACAGGCGCTGATATTGTTATCAGCTACACCGGAGATGGATTTTTACAGAATATGATAAGAATCATCACAGGAACGCTTATCGAGGTGGGCGATGGAAGAAAAAATCAGGATGCTGTGATGGAAATTTTAGCTTCAAAGGATAGGGCACAGGCAGGCTACACAGCACCGGCGTGTGGGCTGAGACTGGAAAGGGTAGATTATGGCAAAGTGGTATGTTAGTGCGAAGAAGGCTGATTTTGCGGCAATCGGAGCGAAGTTTGGAATAGATCAGGTGACGGCCCGGATAATCAGAAACAGAGGTGTGATAGGAGATGACGCGGTAAATGAATTTTTAAACGGCAAACTCTCAGACATTGCAGACCCGGCTATTTTAAAGGATGGTCAGAGGCTGGTTGACATTCTTGCCCAAAAGATAGCTGACAAGGCCAAAATCAGGATAATCGGCGACTATGATATAGACGGAGTGATGTCTACATATATTCTTGTGAAGGCACTTAAAAGAGCCGGTGCATGTGTGGATTATATGATTCCCGACAGAGTGAAGGATGGCTATGGTTTGAATGTGCATCTGATTGACAAGGCACATGAGGACGGGATAGACACTGTGGTCACCTGTGACAACGGAATTGCGGCGATTGAGGAAATCGCCCATGCAAAGGAGCTTGGAATGACGGTTCTCGTAACAGACCACCATGCAGTGCCTTTTGAAGATATAAAGGGTATAAAGATTTACAAGGAGAGCAAAGCAGATGCCGTTGTAAATCCGCATCAGATAGAGTGCAGCTATCCGTACAAGGAGCTTTGCGGAGCAGCTGTTGCCTGGAAAATTATCATATTACTATATAGAAAAATCGGCATAGATGAGAAAGAGGCCATGGATTTTATAGAGAATGTGGCATTTGCAACAGTCGGTGATGTAATGCCGCTGACGGGTGAAAACCGTATACTCGTAAAGGCCGGTTTAAAGAGTATTCATCATACGACAAATATCGGCATGAAAGCTCTGCTTGAATGTTGTAATATAGAGGCTGAAAATGTAGATGCATATCATTTTGGATTTGTTCTTGGACCCTGTGTCAATGCGACAGGCCGTCTGGATACAGCCAAAAGAGCACTTGAGCTGTTTTTATGTGACAGGCAGGAGGAGGCCATGCGCATCGCATCAGAGCTTGTAGCACTCAATGATGACAGGAAGGAAATGACTGCAAAGGGTGTCGAAAACGCAGTTGAGATATATGAGAGGGACAATTACGAAAAAGACAGGGTGCTTGTCATATATCTGCCGGATGTGCATGAGAGCATAGCAGGAATCATAGCAGGCCGTATCAGGGAGAGATACAATAAGCCAACCTTTATACTCACAAAGAGTGAGGACGGAGTAAAGGGCTCAGGGCGCTCGATAGAGGAGTACTCCATGTATGAGGAAATGTGCAAATGCAGTGAGCTGTTCACGAAGTTTGGTGGCCACCCGATGGCTGCAGGACTTTCACTGCCACAAGAAAACGTTGAGCCATTCCGTCAGAAAATAAATGAGTATGCATCGCTTACTGACGATGACCTCGTGCCTAAAATACATATAGATGTGCCGATGCCGGTGGATTATGTATCAATGAGACTGGTGTCTGAGTTTTCAGTACTGGCACCGTTTGGAAAGGACAATCCAAAGCCTGTTTTTGCAGACAAAAATCTACGTGTGAGCCGCATGTGGATAGTTGGTAAAAACAACAATGTGCTTAGGCTTTCTTTGATATCCTCATATGGCACGCCAATCAATGCAATTTATTTTGGTGATATAGAAAGCTTTTTTGATTATATCAGGCAAAGATTTGGTACAGATGCGCTTGAAGCTGCACAAAGAGGAAGGTTCAATAATATAGTGCTGTCCGTAGTATATTCACCAAAGATAAATGTATTCAGGGAAAATGAGTCACTGCAGTTTGAAATACAGTATTATAAGTGATATTATATTCTAAAAAGGTAACCGGTAAAGGAGGAGAAAATAAGTAATTGAATATATTGTTAAATGTGATTAAATGTGTTTAAATATACTCAAAGGAGTAAATTATTATGAATACATCAAATATCACAAATTATAAGCCAAAAGATTTTGCTGAACTGTTAGGTGTGTCTGTTAAGACATTGCAACGCTGGGACAGAGAAGGAACTTTAAAGGCAAATCGAACTCCAACTGATAGGCGTTATTATACCTATGACCAGTACCTTCAATTCAAAGGCATAAATATTGAAAATGATAAACGTCAGGTAGTTATTTATGCCAGAGTGTCTACAAGAAATCAAAAAGATGATTTACAGAATCAAGTTGCATTTTTGCGACAGTTTTGTAATGCTAAAGGTATTATTATAGACCAGTGTATTGAGGATTATGGAAGTGGTCTTAATTACAATCGTAAAAAGTGGAATGAATTATTAAATGAAGTAATGGAACAGAAAATAAAAACCATAATAGTAACTCATAAAGATAGATTTATCAGATTTGGCTACGATTGGTTTGAAAAATTCTGTATGAAGTTTAATACAAGCATTGTGGTAGTGAACAACGAAGAACTATCACCACAGAAAGAACTCGTACAGGATATTGTTTCTATACTTCATGTATTCTCTTGCAGGTTGTATGGACTTCGTAAGTATAAAAAACAAATAGAAAGGGATGAGGAAATTGCTAAAGAGCTTCAAGACGGAAATAAATCCGACGATTGAGCAAAAAATCAAGATTAACAAGACTATTGGCACTTGTAGGTACGTCTATAACTTCTATCTCGGTCACAACAAAACTTTATATGATAACGGTGAAAAGTTTATGACTGGCAAGGGTTTCAGCGTATGGCTTAATAATGAGTATATTCCTAATAATCCTGATAAAATATGGATTAAAGAAGCATATTCAAAAGCTGTAAAAAAGTCTATTGAAGATGGATGTACTGCATTTACAAGATTTTTTAAACATCAAAGCGCTTTTCCTAATTTCAAAAAGAAAGGTAAATCTGATGTAAAAATGTATTTCGTAAAGAACAATACTAAAGACTGTAGATGTGAGAGACATAGGCTGAACATACCCACTTTAGGTTGGGTACGCATTAAAGAAAAAGGTTATATACCAACAACTAAAGACGGATGGAAAATCAAAAGCGGTACAGTATCCGTCAAAGCAGACAGATACTATGTGTCAGTTCTTGTAGAAATTCCCGACGTTAAGATTGCTAATAATAGCAATGGTGGTATAGGAATTGACTTGGGTTTAAAAGACTTGGCGATTGTTTCCAATGGTAAAACTTATAAAAATATCAATAAGTCAACAAGAATTAAAAAATTGGAAAAGAAACTGCGTAGAGAACAAAGATGTCTCTCACGAAAATATGAGAACTTAAAGAAAGGAGAGTCCACTCAAAAGAATATACAAAAGCAAAAGCTCAAAGTACAAAGACTTCATCATAAAATAGATAATATCCGTACTGATTATATCAATAAATCAATAGCTGAGATAGTGAAAACCAAGCCATCTTATATAACTATTGAAAATTTGAATGTATCAGGAATGATGAAGAACAGACATCTTTCAAAAGCTGTTGCGTCACAGAAGTTCTATGAATTTAGAACCAAGCTTAAAGCAAAATGTGATGAAAATGGTATTGAATTAAGAGTCGTAGACAGATGGT
>ULYD01004918.1_pt1 | contig 69561 bp, 65 predicted proteins | sample 1961831 | NCBI WGS metagenome assembly ULYD01 (sample SAMEA4835854, study PRJEB28245) | human gut metagenome | biome: gut microbiome; material: fecal sample | place: Denmark | collected 2008 | reverse complement strand
AGAATGCTGACTTCGTGAAACTGACTCAGGATATCCTTGATCTCGCTGTCGCCAACAAGTGCAAGACTTTGGATGAAGTGAAAGCGTTGCCGATGGGCAACGGTACCGTACAGGATGCTGTAACAGACCGTAGCGGTATTACAGGCGAGAAAATGGAACTCGACGGTTATCTGACCGTAGAGGGTACAACCACTGTTGTGTACAACCACATGAACAGAAACGGTCTTTGTACAATCGTTGCTTTCAACAAGGAAGTAAACGAGCAGTTGGCTAAGCAAGTAGCTATGCAGATTGCCGCTATGAATCCGTTGGCTATCGATGAAGACGGCGTATCTGAGGAAGTTAAGCAGAAAGAAATCGATGTTGCCATCGAGAAGACAAAAGCCGAACAAGTACAGAAGGCTGTTGAGGCTGCTTTGAAGAAAGCGAATATCAACCCGGCTCACGTAGACAGCGAAGATCACATGGAAAGCAACATGGCTAAGGGCTGGATTACAGCTGAAGACGTGGCAAAAGCTAAAGAAATCATCGCTACCGTTTCCGCTGAAAAGGCTGCTAACTTGCCCGAACAGATGATTCAGAATATCGCTAAGGGTCGTCTGGGTAAATTCTTGAAAGAAGTTTGCTTGCTGAACCAGGAAGACATCATGGATGCTAAGAAGACAGTAAGAGAAGTGCTGAAAGAAGCTGATCCCGAACTGAAGATCGTCGACTTCAAGCGTTTCACTTTGCGTGCTGAATAATTCTGTACGAATAGAAATAAATAGAAACGGTCGCATGGAAATATCCATAGCGGCCGTTTTTATTTATTATGTTTTTAAAGCGGAAGCAGGTTACCCCACCGGCTTGGTTTGTGTATATCCCTCTTTCTTCAGTAATTCCAGTACTTTTTGTTTAAAGTCTCCTTGTACAATGACTTCTCCGTCTTTGGCGCTTCCGCCCACGCCGCATTTACTTTTAAGGAACTTGCCCAATTCTTTCAAATCATCTTCCGTACCGACAAATCCGGTAATGAGAGTTACGACTTTACCACCCCGGTTCTTGCGGTCCAATTGTACGCGCAGACGCTGTTGGGAAGGTTGGAGAGTGGCTTGCTCTTCTTCATCGTCCATTTCGTAATTGAAGTCGGGGTTGGTGGAGTACACCACGTTCAGTCTGTCTTTCCAGTCGTTGTCTTTTGGATTCTTAGCCATATATATCTATTTTAATTGTCTGTGAAAAGGAGTTCAAAAATACGGTTTTATAGGGAAGTTTGCAATCATAGGTAGAAATAATGTTAACCTTTTGTCATAGATATGTTATAGATTAGAAAAAAAGCACTACTTTTGTCAGTCATAATATTGAGAACTTAAAGGGAAGACTATGAACAATCAGTTACAAAAGAAAGACTCCATGAAGGTGCCGGAACCTACCTTGCGCCGGCTTCCGTGGTACCTTTCCAATGTAAAGTTGCTTAGAAAGAAAGGTGAACGCTTTGTTTCCTCTACTCAAATCTCCAAAGAAATCAATATTGATGCTTCCCAGATAGCAAAGGATTTGTCGTATGTCAATATCTCCGGCCGTACTCGTGTGGGGTATGAGATAGATACGTTGATTGCTGTATTGGAAGATTTTCTGGGATTTACCAATATACATAAAGCTTTTCTTTTCGGCGTAGGAAGCCTGGGAGGCGCATTGTTGCGCGACTCCGGTTTGAATCATTTCGGGTTGGAGATTGTAGCGGCGTTCGATGTAAACCCGGATTTGGTGGGTACGACCTTGAATGGCATTCCTATTTATCACTCCAATGACTTTGAGAAGAAAATGCGCGAATATGATGTCAATATCGGTGTGTTGACAGTACCTATCGAGATTGCGCAGACCATTACGGATACTATGGTGGCCGGCGGCATTAAGGCCGTATGGAACTTTACTCCGTTCCGTATCCGCGTGCCGGAAGATATAGTAGTTCAGAACACCTCGTTGTATGCACATCTGGCTGTTATGTTTAACCGTTTGAACTTTAATGAAATAAAGTAATGAAGATTATTGCGGTAGGGATGAACTATGCACAGCATAATGAGGAGCTGGGGCATACTCAAATAAATCAGGAACCTGTTATCTTCATGAAACCCGATTCGGCCATCCTGAAAGACGGTAAGCCGTTTTTTGTTCCCGACTTTTCCAATGAGGTGCATTATGAGACGGAAGTTGTAGTGCGTATTTGCAGGCTGGGCAAGAATATCGCTCCGCGCTTTGCTCATCGTTACTATGATGCGGTGACGGTAGGTATCGATTTTACTGCCCGTGACTTGCAGAGGAAATTCCGTGAGGCCGGCAATCCGTGGGAGTTGTGTAAAGGGTTTGATAACTCGGCGGCTATCGGTACGTTCATTTCTCCGGAACAAGCCGGCGGTGACTTACAGAAGCTGGATTTTCATCTTGATATAGACGGTAAGGAAGTGCAGCGCGGTAATACGGCAGATATGCTTTTCAAGATAGATGATATAATAGCCTACGTCAGTCGCTTCATGACTTTGAAGATTGGCGACTTATTGTTTACGGGTACGCCGGCCGGTGTAGGGCCTGTCGGTATCGGGCAGCATTTGCAAGGTTATCTGGGAGAAGAAAAACTGCTCGATTTCTATATTCGCTGATTTCGGTTGCTTATTGTGTCAAAACAAAAGAATCAAAAAGATATGAAGATACGTGTTGGCTTTGGCTTTGATGTTCACCAATTGGTGGCAGGCAGAGAACTTTGGTTGGGTGGCGTGCGTTTGGAACATGAGAAAGGTCTGTTGGGACATTCGGATGCCGACGTATTGATACACGCCATTTGTGATGCATTGCTGGGGGCGGCGAATATGCGTGATATAGGTTATCACTTTCCAGATACGGCAGGTGAGTTCAAAAACATAGATAGCAAGATTCTGTTGAAGAAAACGGTAGAGCTGATAGGTGACAGAGGTTATTCTGTCGGTAATATCGATGCGACAATTTGTGCCGAACGTCCTAAACTGAAAGCGAATATACCTGCCATGCAGCAAACTCTTTCCGCTGTAATGGGGATTGATGAAGATGATATTTCCATAAAGGCCACTACCACGGAAAAACTGGGCTTTACCGGACGGGAGGAAGGTATATCCGCTTATGCAACCGTGTTGATAATGAAAGAATAGTCTGATTTAATCAGGGAGCGGTTACCGCCTTTCCGTTAACCGTCACGTTATCCAATGTCAGATTTACCACATTTTCCATTTGGATGGCTTTCGGGGCTTTCTTTACGGTTATATTTCTCAAGGTGATGTCGTACAGCTTGGCTTCGGGCAGTCCGTTAGCCATGAGAGCCACGCTGTCCACACGGTTGCAGGTTACATCTTCAATGCAGATGTTACGGAACAATGTAGGATGATTGCCGCCCCGGTATCCGTGATAGTTTGTACGGAAATTGATGACACCCCATAGACAGACATCCGCTTCAATGCGGCGCATATTCAAATTCTCAAAATAACCCCCTCTGTCTAAGTTGGACTTGAAGTATATGCCATTGCGGCAACTGTCTATCTTGCAGTCTTCGATATAGATATTTCGTACTCCGCCGGACATCTCGCTTCCGATAGTGATGGCCCAACGTGCGAAGTGGCAGTTGCGGATGATGACATTTTCCGTAGCCTGTCCGATGCGCCAGCCGTCCTGGTCGCGTCCGGATTTGATGGCGATGCCGTCGTCGCCTACATTGAAGTCCATTCCCTCTATCAGTACGTTGGTGCTGGATTCCGGGTCGCAGCCGTCATTGTTGTAGTTATTACTGTCGATATATACGTTTCGTACGGTTACGTTGTCACAGAATACGGGGTGGATAATCCAGAAAGGAGAATCGTATATCTTCAAGTCTTCCACCAATACGTTTTTGCAACCGTAAAATTGTATCATACAAGGACGTAGATAATGTCCTTCGCCGAATACGCGTTCGTAGACCGGAACGGAATCGATGCCCATTTGGCGCAGACGATCTACGGCAGGGCCTTGTATGGCATGCCAGTCGTTGAAGGTCACCGAACCGTTTCCGTCGATAGTACCTTTGCCGGTTACTGCGACATTTGTGCACTGGTATGCGTAGATAAAGGGAGAGTAGTTGAAGCATTCCGTTCCTTCCCATTTAGTCAGTACCATAGGAAGGTAGTCGGCGGCTTCGGTAGAGAATTCCAGACGTGCACCCTCGGCGATGTGCAGGTTGATGTTACTTTTCAGCGTAATGGCTCCTTTGATGAAATAGTTTCCCGCGGGAATCAGTACGGTACCGCCTCCATCGGTGTTACATTGATTGATGGCTTTCAGGATGGCGGGACGGCTGTCGAAAGCTGTATCGTCTTTTGCTCCGTATTCGGTCACATCATAAATCGTATCGGCAAATGCAGGCGGTACGATATTTTTTAGTATTCCGGGTACTTTTGCCCATTCTCCGGTTTCTTTCCGGGGGGATGTGGCAGTGCATGCTACTATCGTCAATAAGAGAAGTAAGCACCAGAGTGCAGATTGTTTTTTCATGGTATTACAGTATCTAAATATGTACAAGGCAAAAATACGGGTTTCTTTCCGGGGAAAGGTGGATGAATTGATGTTTGAAATGGAATTTTTGATTGGATTTGTGCTATTGCCGGATTTTTACATAATTAAGTCGTGTCCATTTGTTTTTTCCAATGGTATAGGTGTTGGCAATATGTGCCGAGGCTATATGGACTGTTTCGTCTATCCGGTAAGCATGCTCCATGGCCGGCAGTTGGCATGAATGCCTGCTTGCCGTACGAGAGCTGATGCGGAAAGTTACAAGATTTCCGGAGGCGTCTTTCAGTTTCAGTATTTGTCGGACATAGAAGTAAGGGGTCGTACCTTTGACTTGCGTCTTATAGGGATCGTCTTCCAGACGGACACTGAAAATGGTTAGAACCAGATTCTCTACTTTTTCTCCCTCTTTGCCGAGATAGCGTCCGATAGACGGTTGTTGGGCTTTTCGTTGCAGGATGTCGATATATACGGAATGATATATCCGGGCGATTTGAGCGAAACGTTCTTGCTTGGGTATTCGGGGGGTGAACTTAAAAGCTATCCAAGTGAGATAGCCGGGATCCACTTGCAGAATCTCGTGCAGGTAATGTCCGTGGTATTTACCGAAAGAGATAATGTCGTCGCCTCTGTTCTGCATTCGTTTGGCGTTATATTCCACTAAAAACAGAGGACGTGAAGAGTAATAGCATAAAGTACTGGATATACGTAAGGCTTCGTGTACGTCTTCGTCCAGGTCGAATATGTAAAATATGGATTGCTTTTCGGGTAAGGGGGAGTAAATCCAAAGTGAATAGCGGGGATGGTCCGTTCTCGGCAGTACCACAAGATAAGCGCCAACTTCTTTGAAGGAGGTCTTTTGCCGGTTGTATGCATTGAGCTTTTGATACAACAAGTCTTGTTCTGTGGCGGTGATGCCTGGAATAAGCGGATTTGCCATACATCAATTTGCTTATTCCAAATATACGGAATTTTATTTAGAATCGTATCATCAGTTCCAGTACGATTTTGTCTTGTTCAGATTCTTTTGCAATACTGTTGCGGGCATAGAAATACTTTTCGTAATTCAGACGCAGGTCTGTGCGGAACGCTTTACTGAGACTGAAAGTGATACCGCCTGTCAGTCGCTGGCGTTTGTAGTCGGTGGTGATTAATGAACCGGTTTCCTCGTCGGTTGTTTTGGCGTCACTTTGATCTGTCATCATGTCGTAGCGTAGCAGGAAAGACATTTTATTGAATACTTTCCGCAGGGGAAGGTCGTAATTGATAAATGTGTTTACGGCCTGTACATCTCCGAAGGCGTTGTCGGAGTATTGCTTGTATAGATATTCACCTTCGATATGGAAGCGGTGGAACTCATAGTAAGCGCCGATATCGTATGATTGTACGCGTATCTCTTCCGGCTGTATGCTTTGTACGCTCAGTGTCAGGTTCAGCCCTTTGGTGAAAAGGAATTGGGCTTTGGCGGAATAATTTATTTCTTTATGCCATTCCTTTTGATTGGTCAGTCCCGAACCGTTGTACAGTCCGCCTTCTATCGTGATGGGTAGTTCGGTAGGCAGGGTATATCCCAGTGTGACACCCACATCACGTACGTTACCTACTTGTTTGGCGATGAATGAACGGTTGGCAAAATATTGTTGGTGTGGTGAACGGTGTGCGTCGATGGTAAAGGGTACACGCATCTGTCCGGCGGTTACTGTCAGCCCTTTTGCCGGAAACAGGCGTGCATAGGCATCGAGCATTTTGATGCTTCCTTCGTCCGACAGGTCGATTTCGGCTTTATAGGCCACAATCGGTAAGACATTACCGGTGACACTGACACGTGCGTTTCGCACTTCAAAGCGTCCGGCGCCCATAGTGGTCTGGTATTCGTATTTGGAGCGGATGGTTCCATGAATTTCGGGCAGATAGTCTTTTGTTTCCAGTTTTTCTTTGTTTATCTTCTTTCCGTCCTCGTTGTTGCAGGCACTTTGGGCTTTCGCCGTAAAGGGCAGCAGGATGATGAGCAGCATCAATGCGCTTTTTTTCATAATTTGTTGTTGTCGATTTGTTTACGGCGGCAAAGATACGGTCATATATGTTGTGTTTTTATGTCATATACGTTTCGTTTTTGTTACAAAATCAGAGAGAAAACTATATGTATCTATGTGAAGTCTTGCTAAAAAGGCGGGGCTTTTCTCTGTCTTCTACTCGAAAACCCGTATTTTTGCAGGCTAAAACGATGAATATCCGAGAAATGAACAAGATAGAAAAGCGAGTGCTGGTTGGTATGAGCGGTGGTATTGACAGTACCGCTACATGTTTGATGCTGCAAGAACAGGGCTACGAGATAATCGGCCTTACGATGTGGGTGTGGGGAGACGAACCGTTAGAGGCCCGTCAACTGGCTCGGAGTATGGGCATTGAACATCATGTGGCTGACGAACGTGAGGCCTTTCGCAATGTGATTGTTCGGAATTTTATAGATGAATACCGACAGGGGCGGACACCCAACCCTTGTGTGATGTGCAACCCTCTGTTTAAGTTCCGTATTCTTACGGAGTGGGCGGATAAATTGAATTGCCGGTATATTGCTACGGGGCACTATACCCGTTTGGAAGAACTGAATGGGAAAATATACATAGTCGCCGGGGACGATGAGAAGAAAGATCAGTCTTATTTTCTTTGGAGACTGGGGCAGGATGTTTTGAGACGCTGCCTTTTTCCATTAGGAGCATATACAAAATTGCAAGTACGTGATTACCTGCGGGATAAAGGTTATACGCTGAAGGCCGAAGAAGGGGAAAGCATGGAAGTCTGTTTCATAAAGGGAGATTATCGGGATTTTCTGCGCGAACATTCTCCGGAGATAGACGATGAAGTAGGACCGGGTTGGTTTGTCAATTCGGAAGGGGTGAAGTTGGGAGAGCATAAGGGCTTTCCTTACTATACCATCGGACAACGGAAAGGACTTGAAATCGCATTGGGAAAACCCGCTTATGTGTTGAAAATCAATCCGCAGAAGAATACCGTAATGCTAGGAGATGCAGAGCAACTCAAAGCGGAATATATGCTTGCGGAACAGGATAATCTGATTGATGAGGGAGAGGTTCTCGGAAGCAGTGGACTGACGGTTCGCATCCGCTATCGCAGTAAGCCGGTTCCTTGTTCGGTAAAACGCCTGGAAGACGGACGGTTACTGGTACATTTTGAGGCGGAAGCATCTGCCATTGCACCGGGACAGTCTGCTGTATTCTACATCGGAAAACGGGTGGCAGGCGGTTCGTTTATCGCTTCGCAACGGGGTATCGGTATGTATATTTAGAGAATTAAGAACGAAAATTTGAAAATAAAAAGAGATTGATGAGGAAGAGATTAATTATTCTTTCAGTTTTAGCGTTGTTTGTGGCAGGTGCATCGGCACAGCAAGATACGTTGAAATATCGTATTAGTTTAAGAGACAAGGCAGCTACCGTTTATTCATTGGAACGTCCGGAACAGTTTCTTTCGGAGAAAGCCATTGCAAGACGCCAAAAACAGAATCTGGCGATTGACTCCACCGATCTGCCGGTTTGCCGTAAGTATATCGATGAAATACACAGACAAGGAGTGAATATCGTGGTTACGGGAAAATGGGAAAACTTTGTTACGGTTTCCTGCAATGATTCTACTTTGATTGACCGTATTGCCGCATTGCCGTTTGTACGTACTGCGGAAAAGGTATGGACTGCTCCGAAAATGAGTGAAGGGACGAGGGTCGCAACACGTGATTCTGTAATTAATGCGCCGAAGATATACACTGACAGTATTTACGGACCTGCTATCACCCAAATTCAGTTGAGCAATGGAGATAAATTGCATGATGCCGGATTTAAGGGGAAGGGAATGACGATTGCTGTCATTGATGCCGGATTTCATAATTTGGATAAGATAACGGCAATGCGGAATATCCGCGTTTTAGGTGTTAAAGATTTTGTCAATCCTCAGGCGGATTTATTTGCTGAGAGCAGTCATGGATTGAGTGTGCTTTCTTGTATCGGAATGAACCGGCCGGGTATTATGACGGGTACCGCACCTGAAGCTTCTTTTTGGCTGCTTCGCAGTGAGGATGAATATTCCGAGCATTTGGTAGAGCAGGACTATTGGGCTGCTGCCGTAGAATTTGCCGATAGTGTGGGTGTGGACGTGCTTAATACCTCTTTGGGATATTATACTTTCGATGATAAATCGAAAAATTATAAATACCGTGATTTGGATGGACGCCATGCTTTGATGTCCCGTCAGGCCTCACATATAGCTGATAAGGGTATGGTGTTGGTGTGCAGTGCCGGTAATTCGGGAATGGGGGCTTGGAAAAAGATAACTCCTCCGGGAGATGCTGAGAATGTATTGACGGTAGGCGCTATCAACAAACAAGCGGTACTGGCTCCGTTCTCTTCTATCGGCAATACGGCCGATAACCGGATTAAGCCGGATGTTGTAGCTGTGGGTGAAGGAGCGGATGTGATTCGTACGGACGGAAATCAAGGCAAAGCAAACGGGACTTCTTTTTCTTCGCCCATCATGTGTGGAATGGTGGCTTGTTTATGGCAGGCATGTCCCCGGCTGACCGCGAAGGAACTGATTGAATTGGTTCGTACTTCCGGTGACCGTGCCGACTATCCGGATAATATCTATGGTTATGGTGTGCCGGATATGTGGAAAGCTTATAATAGTTATAAGCAAAAGAAGTAAAAAAACAGAAACCTTGAAACCTATACTTTATATTTAAAAACGTGGATGCATTATCACTATACGACTTGAATGCTCTGGTACGCCGAAGCTTGGAACAATGTCTGCCTGATACCTATTGGATACAGGCGGAATTAAGTGATGTACGTACCAACAGCACCGGACATTGTTATCTGGAGTTCGTACAGAAGGATGCCCGTAGTAATAGTTTGATAGCCAAGGCAAGGGGGACAATCTGGTCGAATGTATTTCGTCTGTTGAAACCTTATTTTGAGGAAGCCACAGGACAGGCATTTGTTTCGGGTATCAAAGTGTTGGTGCAAGTTACCGTCAGCTTCCATGAGCTGTATGGATACAGTCTTACGGTACAGGATATAGACCCCACCTATACTTTGGGTGATATGGCTCGTCGTCGTAAGGAAATTCTGAAACAATTGGAAGAAGAAGGGGTACTCACTTTAAATAAAGAATTGAAAATACCTCGCTTGCCGCAGCGTATCGCGGTTATTTCTTCCCCAACCGCTGCCGGATACGGTGACTTTTGCCACCAGTTACAAAATAATCCGGGAGGTTTTTACTTCCATACGGAGCTTTTTCCGGCATTGATGCAAGGTGAGCGTGTTGAAGAATCTGTTTTGGCTGCTTTGGACAAGATAAACTCCCGCTTGGGTTATTTCGATGTAGTGGTCATTATTCGTGGAGGTGGAGCAACCTCCGACCTTTCCGGGTTTGATACTTATTTGCTCGCGGCGGCCTGTGCACAGTTTCCTTTACCTGTTATTACAGGTATCGGGCATGAGCGTGACGATACGGTGATTGATTCTGTAGCCCACACCCGTGTCAAGACTCCTACTGCTGCTGCGGAATTCCTGATAGACTGTATGAATGACGCTGCCGATGAGTTGGATTTGTTGGCTGCCCGTTTATACGATGGTGCCCGGAATTTGCTGATGCAAGAACATCAGAGGTTAGTATCCTGTAAGAATCGTATTCCTTCCGCTGCTTATAGTTGTATATCGGATGCGAAATTAACTTTACTTACCGTTCGAAAAGATATTGTACAAGCTGTAACGTCTTCTTTGTTTCGTCAACATCATCGGCTGGAACTACTTCAACAGCGGTTGATGGATGCTTCCCCGGAAAAACAATTGGCCCGTGGTTACAGTATTACATTAAAAAACGGTAAAGCTGTAAAGAATACTTCTCTCCTAAACGAGGGTGATGAAATCATCACTCGATTGTATCACGGAGAAGTGATTTCAGTAGTAACGAATAAATCGTCAAAAAATAAACAATCCTATGCCTACACCCAAGAAAAAAGAGACGTATTCCCAAGCAATGGAACGGCTGGAGAAAATTGTCAGTCAGATAGACAACAATGAGTTGGAAATAGATGCACTTGCCGAAAAGATAAAAGAAGCGAATGAAATCATTGCATTTTGTAGTGATAAATTGACCAAGGCAGATTGTGAGGTCAAAAAACTTTTATCGGATAAACAGCAAGATTAAACAACCTGGAACGGCTTTTTGTTAGCTCGATTTTTAATGTATTAATATTATATAACTCTTTTAGAGGCTGAAAGAGAAGATTCTGCTTTTTCTTTATTATTATAATAATTAATTTCGCTGGCGAATTTGTTTAAGATAAATAATAAATTGTAAAAGGTGGAGGACTTTGCTGACTTTGATTTCTTTTTTAAAGAATATTATGTCCCTCTTTATTCCTATGCACATTCTCTCATTAACAATTGGGAAGTAAGCCGTGATATAGCGAGCGATGCTTTTGAATATATATGGAAGAATTTTGATAGGATAGAGAAGGCCACGGCTAAGTCGTATCTCTTTATATATGTACGCAATCGTTCTATCGACTATCTGAGACACCAAGACATACATTACGCTTATGCTGAATTCTCTCAGAAATTGTATGAAAATTATACTGAAGTGGAATTTAAGGAACAAGACGAACGTATGGTGAAGATTCAGAAAGTATTGGACGGAATGACACCGCATACGAGACACATCCTGGAAGAGTGCTATCTACATGAGAAGAAGTATAAAGAAGTAGCCGCAGAATTGAATATAAGCATAAGTGCGGTTAGAAAACATATTGTTAAAGCCTTGAAAGCAATTCGGGAAGAATTTGCTAAATAAACCTAAAAAATAGGCTAAGCGGTTCAAAATAAGTTTTATAAACGCAATTATAATAGAGTATTAACTAATTAGCGGATTTATGAGTAATCAAGATAGTACATCTGAATTTGAGAAAGCATTGGATTTGATGGAGAGCTCATCCGATATTTCTGATAAGAAATGGGAAGATTTGGAAGATGCGGAGACATTAGATGCCTGTAAGGATTTGATGGATGTCAGATTTCTTTTGCATAAGCACCAAGCTTCCGGTATGGTCGACGTTGAGGCTGAGCTAGCCCGTTTGAAAGGCAGACGCAATAGGAAAAAATATCTTAAGATGTTTTGGATATGGAGCGGTTCGGTGGCAGCTATCTTGGTAGGAGCTTTTTTCTCATTGAATTATCTATTTAATGTACCGGTTACTTCGCCTAAATCAGTCACGGTGTTTGCTGCAGATCCGAATGAGCAGCGTATTGTTCTGGAATTAAATGACGGTAAGCAGTTCTTTTTGGACGATGAGCCTAAAAAAGAAAACAAACAGGTGGAAAAACGGCGAACTCTTGATTATACCAATCTGGCAAAGACTTCCGTTCCGGTAGTAAAAAAAATGTTGCAGACTCATTCTATTGTCATTCCTAGAGGCGAGACATTCAAATTGATTCTTTGTGATGGTACGGAGGTTTGGCTGAATGCCAATAGTAAATTGGTTTATCCTACCGCTTTTATAGAAAAGGAACGTACGGTTTTTCTTGAAGGAGAAGCGTACTTTAAAGTTACAAAAGACGCAAAGCCTTTTATCGTAAAGACAGATTATTTGCAGACTAAGGTTCTAGGAACAGAATTTAATGTGAAAAGTTATACGGCTGAAGACAGTCATGTAACACTGATTAGCGGTAAAGTACAGGTTCGCAGTCATGAAAATGCACGTTTTGTGGATTTGGAACCGGGTAAAGACGCCATGCTTCTTTCCGATGGATTGTTTGAGGTGAAAGAAGTAAACAGTGAAGCCTATACTTATTGGAAAGACGGATATTTCTATTTTGACGAACTGCCGTTGGCGGATATCATGAAGTCTATCGGACGTTGGTATAATGTGAACGTTACATTTAGAAATAAAGAAGCCATGGCATATCGCATACATTTTATGTCCAATCGCCAAAGCGGCATCGAAGAAACTATTCGTTTAATGAATCGTTTAAAAAAGGTAACGTTAACACTTTGTGAGAATACAGTCTATGTTGACTAAATGAATGCATATTTTGTGTAAATTCTTCCATATTGTAGATGCTTTTTAGAGAAAAAGTTTCATGAATCGAAAAAAATAAGGAAAAGAGGTGTCTTGTTATTCAAGTCGTACGCACTATTAATAAATGAAGCTTCGCTAATATTATTAAAAATAAACGTATGATGAGAAGAAAGAGGTACTTATTATTTCCGCTTTTCTTTTTCCTATTTTGGCTTCCGTTCTGTGCGGAAGCTCAAGTGAGTGAGAAGAAACTTACGGTAGAGTTTAAAAATGAAGAGCTATCTTCCGTATTTAAACAGTTAAGCAAAATTTCGGGTTATAAAATCCTTTTTACGTATGATGATGTGAAGCCATATACGTATAGCGGTGTCATCAAGGATAAAAATATCCGGGAGGCTTTGGATATTGTCCTGTCGGGTAAGAAACTTGAGTACAATATCGATAAGGAATTTATTACCATTACAACGAAAGGCCCGTCCAAACAGGCTAAAGTATATACGGTAAACGGTGTTGTGTTGTCGGCTGATGATGGTGAACCGCTTATCGGAGCTACCGTTATGGTGAAAGGTACTTCTACCGGTGTGCTGACGGATATGGACGGTAAATTTACATTACCTAATGTGTCCAGTCGTTCCAAGTTGGAATTTTCCTATGTAGGTATGCTGCCGCAGTCGCTTTCTCCCTCACCGACAATGAAAGTGTCTCTGCAATCGGATGTACAGACACTGTCGGAGGTTGTTGTGACGGGTATGCAGCGTATGGATAAACGTATGTTTACCGGCGCTACCGATCAGTTAAAGGCAGAAAATATAAAAATGGATGGTATGGCGGATATCAGCCGCGGTCTGGAAGGACGTTCGGCCGGTGTCTCCGTACAAAACGTATCCGGAACTTTCGGTACGGCGCCCAAAATTCGCGTACGTGGCGCAACTTCCATTTATGGTAGTTCCAAGCCTTTGTGGGTTGTTGATGGAGTTATCATGGAAGATGCTATCGAGGTGGGAGCAGACGATCTTTCTTCCGGTGATGCCGAAACATTGATCAGTTCCGCTATCGCAGGTTTAAATCCGGATGATATCGAAAGTTTTCAAATCCTGAAAGACGGTTCGGCAACGTCTATTTATGGTGCACGTGCTATGGCGGGTGTAATTGTCGTGACTACTAAAAAAGGTTCGGCCGGAGTACATAAAATCAGTTATACAGGCGAGTTTACTACCCGTATGATTCCTAGTTATAAAGAGTTCAATATTATGAATTCTCAGGAACAAATGGGTATTTATAAGGAACTGGAGCAGAAAGGCTGGTTGAATAATAGCGATACTTACCGTGCCAAGAACAGCGGTGTATATGGTAAAATGTACCAGCTGATAAATCAGTATAATGAGACTACCGGACAATTCGGTCTCGCGAACACGACAGCAGCGCGCAACTCTTATTTGCGTCAGGCGGAGATGAGAAATACGGATTGGTTTGACGCTTTATTCTCTAATAACATTATTCAGAACCATTCGGTCAGTATTACTTCCGGTTCGGAAAAAGCATCTTATTATGCTTCATTGAGTGCCATGTCCGATCCGGGTTGGTACAAGCAGAGTGAAGTCAGACGCTACACCGCTAATCTGAATACTACTTACAATATGTATAAGAATCTGTCTGTGAACATGATTGCCAATGCTTCTTATCGTAAACAGAAAGCACCGGGCACATTGAGTTCGGAGATTAATGCGGCGAGCGGAGAGGTCAGTCGTCAGTTTGATATCAATCCATATTCTTACGCGTTGAATACCTCGCGTGCGTTGGACCCTTCGGTTGACTATACAACAAACTATGCTCCATTCAATATATTGCATGAATTGGATAATAACTACATTGATTTAAACGTCGTTGATGTAAAGTTCCAGGGTGAAATGCGTTGGAAAGTAATTCCGGGATTGGAAATCAGCGCTTTGGGTTCGGTAAAATATCAGGCTTCCTCGCAGGAGCATAATATCAAGGATGATTCCAATCAGGCAACGGCCTATCGTACCGGTATGGATGATGCGACGATACGTGATGCGAATAATCTGCTTTATACCAATCCGGATAATCCGTATGCATTGCCTATCACTGTTTTGCCGGAAGGCGGTATCTATCAACGGAAAGATTATCGTATGCTTGGAATTGACTTTCGTGGTACTTTGTCATGGAACCACATGTTTAAAGAAAAGCACATGACTAACTTGTTTGCCGGTCTTGAAGTGAATAATCTGGAGCGTTCGCAGAATTATTTTCAGGGTTGGGGTATGCAATATACTATGGGGGAGATACCTTATTACGTATATGAGTACTTCAAGAAAGGTATTGAAGCCGGAGAACCTTACTATGGTTTAAGCCATTCAACTACCCGTAGCGTGGCCGGATTTACTAATTTGGCTTATTCTTATGACGGTCGTTATACATTAAACGGAACTTTCCGTTATGAAGGAACAAACCGTATGGGACGAAGCCGTTCTGCCCGTTGGTTGCCTACTTGGAATATTTCAGGTGCGTGGAATGTGCATGAAGAGGATTTCTTTGATAAAGCTTTTGCGCCTGCCTTGTCACACTTGACGTTGAAAGCGTCTTATTCATTGACAGCCGACCGTGGTCCGGAGTATGTAACCAATTCACAGGCAATTATCATGAGTTATTCTCCTTATCGTCCTTTTACGGACGGACAGGAAACCGGACTTTATGTTTCTGACCCGGAGAACAGTGAACTGACTTATGAGAAAAAGCACGAGTTGAACATCGGCGCGGATATGGGTTTCTTAAACAACCGCATCAATTTTGCAGTGGACTGGTACAAGCGTAATAACTACGATTTGATAGGTATCATCGCTACGCAAGGCGTAGGCGGTACTATCTATAAATATGCCAATATCGCTTCCATGAAGTCGCATGGTGTTGAGTTCACGCTTTCTACCAAAAATGTAAAGTCGCAGTCGTTTTCATGGAATACGGACTTCATCTTCTCTTACGCGAAAAATGAAGTAACCGATTTGAAGTCACGTGCCAGCATGATGGAACTTGTATCAGGAAACGGTTTTGCCATGCAAGGATATCCTGTACGCGGCTTGTTCTCCATTCCATTTGCAGGATTGGATAAGAACGGTATTCCTCAATATTTGATTAATGGAGAAGTTACCAGTACGAATATTGACTTCCAGACACGCGAAAATTTGGATTATTTGAAGTACGAAGGTCCTACCGATCCGACTATAACGGGTAGTTTAGGTAATATCTTTACCTATAAAGGGTTTAAGCTGAATGTCTTTATGACATATTCATTCGGTAATGTAGTCCGCATGAATCCTTGTTTCAGCTACCAGTATTCGGATTTGTCTTCTATGCCTCGTGAGTTTAAGAACCGCTGGACAGTACCGGGTGATGAGGCTCGTACAAATATTCCGGCTATCATCTCCAAACGGCAGTATTATGAAAACCAGAATTTGGTGTATGCTTACAATGCTTACAATTATTCAACAGAGCGTATCGCCAAAGGTGATTTCATTCGTATGAAGGAGATTTCTCTTGCCTATGAATTCCCGAAAGCCTGGATAGAACCGGCCAAGATATCCAACCTGTCACTGAAGTTACAGGCTACCAACCTCTTCCTCATTTACGCGGATAAGAAGTTGAACGGACAGGACCCGGAATTCTTTAATACCGGTGGTGTTGCCGCTCCGGTACCTCGCCAATTTACATTGACGCTTAGAGTAGGTTTTTAATTCATAATAAAAACAGAAAAGATGAAACATAAACATTTATATATAACAGCATTCTTTGCAACAGCTCTATTTGCTTCCTGCTCCGATTATCTGGATGAATTGCCGGATAATCGGACAGAACTGACTACCGAGGAAAGCGTAACCAGAATACTGGTTTCTGCCTATCCTACAACTACAAGTTGCGAAATTGGTGAGTTGCATAGTGATAATATCGATGAAAACAGTAATTTATACACCTACCTTTTCCGCCTGAACGAACACATGTATCATTGGCGGCAAACCACTGAAGAGGATCAGGATTCACCGCATGCTTTGTGGATTGACTGCTATAATTCTATAGCATCGGCGAACCAGGCGTTAAAGGCTATTGAGCGTATGGATAATCCGGAAAGTCTGCAACCGCAAAAAGGGGAAGCGTTGCTTTGCCGCGCATACAATCATTTTCTGCTCGCGACGATTTTCTGTAAGGCATATACCTCTACTCATGCAGAACAGGATTTAGGTATTCCGTATATGGATGAGTTAGAAACTACGGTAAATCCGAATTACGATAGAGGCACACTTGCCACAACCTATCAACGGATTGCCGCAGATATTGAAGAAGGATTGCCACTGATAGACGATAATATTTACAGCAAGGCGAAATACCATTTTAACAAGAAGGCGGCGTACGCTTTTGCAGCTCGTTTTTATCTTTATTATATGCAATCGGACTTTTCTAATTGCCGGAAAGTGATAGAATATGCCGACCGTGTATTAGGTAGTAATGCGGCTGAAAGCTTGCGTAATTGGAAAGCGCTTGGAATGCTTTCTTCCAATCGTTCAGTACAGCCTAATGAGTATGTAAATGCTGATAATCAAGCTAATTTATTGTTGATTTCCGCTGATTCATATTGGCCGCTGGTTGCTGATCCGGGATATGCTCCATGCGAAAAATATTGCAGTAATGATATTACGGCTGCCGAGACCTGTAAGTCTACCGGACCATGGGGCTCACAAACTAATTACTGGCAAGAACCTTTTGCACCGGGTGGCTCTATTAAGAATGGTTTCCGCCGATTGGCTTTGTATCAGGAATATTCAACGTCGGGTGATAGTTATACGGGGCATATGGTATTGCCGGCATTTACAACTGACGAAACTTTACTTTGCCGGGCGGAAGCATACACTTTACTGAAACAGTATGACAAAGCGGCCGCAGATATTGATGCATGGCAGAAAGCTTTTACAAAAAATACGACCACCCTTACAAAAGAATCGATTAATAGCTTCTATGCGGCATTAAGTTATTATACCCCGGAGAATACGGCTAATCCTTCTGTCAAGAAAGAACTCCATCCGGCTTTTACGTTGGAACAAGGAATGCAAGAGAATTTGATTCATTGTATTCTGCATGCGCGCCGTATTCTGACATTGGAGGAAGGATTGCGTTGGCAGGATATAAAACGTTATGGCATTGTTATTTATCGTCGTTATTTTGAAGGAAGTACATTGGTACGTATCACTGATACAATGGGAGTAGACGATCCTCGTCGGGCTGTTCAATTGCCTTCCAATGTCATAACGGCAGGAATGGAACCTAATCCAAGAAATGATTAAAAACAAAAAGAGAGATATGAAAAGATATATTGTATATAGTTTATTGGTACTGACTGTATCCCTGCTGTTTGCTTCCTGTAATCAAGATACGGATATTGATTATAATAATAGCATCTTTACGGAAGAAAACGAACCGGAAGAAAGTGCTTTTGACAAATGGGTGATAAGTAATTACACGAATCCGTATAACATTTTGCTGAAGTATCGCATGGAGGATAAAGAGAGCGATATGACTCACGTATTGGTTCCGGCTACTTATGAAAAATCAGTGGTGTTAGCCAAGATTGTTAAACATGTTTGGTTGGAGGCCTATGATGAAACCACCGGTAATCCGAACTTTCTACGGCATTATGTCCCTAAAATCTTACATTTTATTGGTTCTCCGGCTTATGAAGATAATGGAACAATGGTAGTTGGTACGGCAGAAGGCGGTATGAAGATTACCTTATATAATGTAAACGATATCGATCCGGAAAATATCGATGTTAATATGCTGAATGAATACTATTTCCAAACTATGCATCATGAGTTTGCGCATATTTTGCATCAAACCAAGAACTTCGATCCTTCCTTTGAACGAATTACGGAGAATAGCTATGTTGGCTCCGACTGGTATATCAAGACAGACCCGGTAACAGGGGTTAGCACTTCACGTAGTGATTCGGATGCTTGGAAAGAAGGGTTTGTTACAGCTTACGCGATGAGCGAACCTCGCGAAGATTTTGTAGAAAATATTGCAATGTATGTAGTCAATACGGAGGCATATTGGAATAATATGCTTGCTAATGCAGGTGATACGGGAAGGGCGCTGATTGAACGTAAGTTCGACATTGTCTACGATTATATGCTGCAGACTTGGGGTATTGATTTGGATCGTTTACGTCAGGTTGTGCTTCGCCGTCAGGGTGAAATTGCTAATGGTGAACTTGATTTAAGTGTAATCAAATAAAAAGAATGAGATATGAAGAATAAGATTACTAAATATATATTGTTAGCTTTTACCTGCTTGGGCTTGCAAGCATGCCTTTTCCAAGAAGACGATATCTTTGAGAAGTCTTCTGCCAACCGGGCTTCTGAAAATGTAGCCGAATTGCAAGAGCTGCTGGTAAATGTTCCTAATGGTTGGAAAATGGAGTATTATCCGGGTACGGACTATTCTATGGGTGGAATTACTTTATTATGCCGTTTTGATGGCAATAATGTAACGGTAATGTCCGAAGTCGGTTCTGCCAAAACAGCATCAGGGAAGGAGGCCTCTTCACTTTATAAAATCACCTCTGAAGAAAGTACAGTCTTGACTTTCGATAGTTTCAATGAATTCGTTCATTGTTTTTCGGAGCCGGTAATGGGCATGAATACTAATTTGGAAGGTGATTATGAATTTGTCTATATGGGGCAAGAAGACAATAAAGTCTTTTTGCAAGGCCGTCGATATCATAATACTATGGTAATGACCCCACTTACTCAAGGAATCAGTTGGAAAGATTATATTAATCAGTTGAATCTGATAGAGAGAGAGGCATTCTTAAAAACTTATTCCCTTATGGTTGGGGGACAGAAAATAGGAAATGCGGTTCGTACATCCCATCTTTTTTCTTTAACCGTCGATGGGCAGACCGGTAATGTTGCTCCTTTCATCTATACTCCGGAAGGAATTCGTTTTAAAGATGCGATAAGTCTTCAAGGGAAAAACGCGCAGAACTTTGTATGGAACAAAGCGGATATGACATTTACTTGTTCGGACGAAGGAGCTACAGATGTTGTTTTGAAGGCATCTTATCCTCAGAATTATACATCTTATGAAGACTATTTGGGTTTCTATTATATGTTTTATAAAGAATATGACCAATATAACGAAGCAGAAGATAAAGTTGATTTTAAGCCGGGATATACGGTTGTTGAGCTGCGGCAAAAAGTGGAAGGCGAGAGCTTTATGCTGGTAAGCAGTAAGTTGGAAGCAGAAGCGGCCGATATTGTTGTAACTTATGACAAGGCTACAGGCCGACTGATAATAAAACCTCAGGATGTAACGGTTATGGGTTATCCGGGGGCTTTGGTCATAGGGTTTGAACAAGGTTTTCTACCTGCTCATTACGGACTTGATCTTGGAAATTTAGCGCCTCTTACAGAAATGGAGATGGGGTTGGTAGGTATTCCTGAAGGCTCTGGGGATGACTTGACACTTTCTTTTGTGGAGTATGGTAATGTATTCTCTTCAATGACTGGTGAAACTGCTACTTCTTTGATATTCACAGCTTACGACAATGAGAATTTCTCTACCAATAGTTATTTGGGCTTAATTGAATGGTACGATTCGATACAATTGCAAAAGTATTAATGTGAAGAATAGTCTGATTATGAAAAAAGTAATAAACATAATTTTGATAGTATGCTGTGTCTTGATAGCAGGATGTAGCGATGATGATAATGCGTCATCTACTTTAAAGATAGTAAAAGCGGATGTTAATATAAAAGCTGCCGGTGGAGATGCGACTATTGAATTGCAATCGGTGCTTCCGGTAGAGGTTACTGTTGATGCAGAATGGTGTAAAATAGCGGAACAGACGACAAGTCTGGTGAAATTTTCGGTAGAAGCTAATACTGATTTTCCGGGACGTTCTGCTCTAATTACGATTTCTGATGGTATGGAAAAGCAGACATTGACACTTGTGCAAGAAGGTGCCGTATTCATTTATAATGAGTCGGAGCAAGTACAACGTGTCGATAATGAAGGAGCTTCATTACCTGTTGAAGTGTATGGCTCTTTCCCTTGTGAAGTAACTATATCGGAGGCTGACAGGAGCTGGCTGTCCTATGTACCGGCAGAAGATGGCAAGGGGGGCTCTTTTGTTGTTGCAAAAAATACAACGGGAGCTATGCGTGGTAGTATTGTTGAAGTGACTTGTGGAGAACGTACTTATAGTTATGCTATTATGCAATATGATGTAGTCGATTTGTTGGGAACTTATCAGGGACAATACATCTCTTTATTAGACCAAAAGACTTATGGCATGTCCAATGTTGTGATTTCAGGACCGGATGCTTCCGGTGTTTATACTATCGATGGATTGCTTGAAGGTGAAACCGGTTGTGCAATAAAAGCGACTTATGAAAATAATATGTTTTCTATCAGTGCGGGGCAAAAACTGAAAGCATACGATGAGGTTCCCGCATTTGATATTCATTTCGGTTTAATGAATCTGAGCGCCCGTTCTTATTGGACTTCTGAATATACGGTAGGACTGGTTCCTGTATTTGTAGAGGGTGCCGGTATCGGGCTTTCATTTGAAGATAACGGTGGTATGCCGAATACATTTGCAGGTTTGTCTTTCTCTCTATTTAGGGGTGATACGTATTACGATGATTATGAGATACTGCTAAGATGCTTACTGTATAGACCGAATTAGTAATAACCACAATAAAATTGTTATGAGTATGAAAAAGAGTTTATTCTTATGCGGTGCACTATTTGCGCTGACAGCATTTGTCGGTTGTAGTGATGACGATGACCCTAAAGTAGAGGCACCGACTTTAAAATTGTCGACTAATGTGGTAACTGTTTCTGCGGATGGAACAGGAGCTGTAGTTGAGGTAACGACTAATCAGACATCTTGGAAAGCTTCACGTCCGGAAGCGGATGTATGGTGTGTCTTGAAGCAAGAAGATAATAAATTGTCAGTCAGTGCTACTGCCAATGAAACACTTACGGCGCGTACTACCAAAGTAACAGTAATTGCAGGTACGGGTTCTGATGCTAAGACTGAAGAAATAACAGTTACCCAGTCTGCTGCTAATGCTTATTTGACTGTCGAAGGTTTGGAAGCCGATGTCCCTGTCAGATTGGATGCTGCAGGTACGGTAATTGAATTTACTATTAACACAAATGCTGCGACATGGAGTGCTACTCGTCCTGAAACAGATATATGGTGTACTTTGACTCAAGACGGTAATAAACTTAAAATCCAAGCTGAGGCTTATACGGAAGATGCGGAACGCACTACGAAAATTACAATTAGTGGAGGAGCGGAGCCGGTATCCTTTGATGTAGTTCAGAAAGGTGAAGTTCCTGCTGCACCGATATACGCTATAACTATACCTACTGACTTTAGTAAGAGTTATGTTCAGAAAGTGATGGTGAATGAGGTGAAGGTAGCGGAAATCTGTAAAGAGTACATTCGTACAGCTGATGAATCAGTTGATGCGCAAATGGTAATTGCTTATCCTGTCATAAACGGACAAACAGATTTAACTAAAGGTTTAGTTATAGAGAATGGTGGGAATGTAGTTTGGAATTTGGATGACAATACATGTGCTTATACAGCCGGTGAAGCAACAGAAGCTTTGACTACAGTGTATTTAGAAGAGGGAAATTGGCTGACTACAGTTGAAAATACTACTGTTGAAACGACAATAGAAGCAGAATTATTAGTTGATACTCGTCCTGGTGATACAAACTGGAGTTATAAGATAACAAAGATAGGTACACAATATTGGATGGCTGAAAATTTAAAAGCAAGAAGTTATTTGGATGGGACGGCTATTCCAAGGTTGGGTGACAGCGAATGGATGAGTACAGAAAGTGGTGCCTATTGCTATCCATTTTCTAATGAAGAGATTTTCCTTACTAATGGTGCTTTTTATAATGGATATACTATGTATGAAAGGAAAGGATTGGCACCGGAAGGTTGGATTGTTCCGTCTGACACAGAATGGGAAAAGTTGGTTGCATATGTAGGGCCAACAAATAGCAGTGGTAAGAAGTTTAGATCACTAGAAACAGGTTGGAGTACAGGAAAGCATACAAATGTAACAGGATTTAGTGCTATTGGGGCAGGATATTATGATCCTACATCTACGGATATTGGAGGTTATAAAGATGATGGTAAAAGAACTTATTGGTGGAGTACAACTAAGGGGAGTGACAAACTTGTTGATAAAGGAAAGGAGTCTCCAAAAGCTTATCCATTGGGTTCTGGAGTGGGAGGTTTAATGTACGACTTGTATCCTGGAGACCCTATTTTTGGACAGACATGGGTGAGATCTTATGAGTGGGGACTCTCAATTCGCTGTGTTAAGCAAGTTGTTTCTGTAGTAAAATAGAGAATACCATTTGATAATAAAACTGACAAATCATAACAATAATATATATACCCATGAAGAAATATTTGTGGATTTTAATACCGGTTTTCCTATTGTTTGTTTCAGGATGCTCTGATGAAGAAACACAACAAATCAGTTGTGCTATTCAAGTACCATCCGATGGAGAAACAATCCAGGTAAGAGCCGGTGAAAAGTTATTTATTAGGGGATATGGAAAGGCCGATTATGGTCAAATTGTATCTGCAGAACTGAAAGTAGCGGGTTCGGTGATACCGGATGTTACTACAGTACCTTTTTATTATGGTTATTCGTTGCCGGAAGACCAAGCTGCAGGTGAACTGAAAGTAGAATTGACTGTACAAGGAGAGACTGGAGTAACGGCCTCTACTTCGTCTACTGTTATATTAGCTATTGACCTCGGACCTCAACCACCTAAAGTTGGCACAATGACGGATAGTCGTGATGGTATCGTTTATAAGACGGTACAATTAGGAAATCAGCTTTGGATGGCTGAAAATCTTCGGTATCTGCCGCAACAAGATTATGATGTATCATCCACCGATCCTAAATATTATGTAATGTTGGATTATGATGCAACAACAGAATTAGGACAAGGATTTTTGGATGCTTACGGTGCTTATTATAATGTACCTGCTGCTTTACAAGGTCATGCTTTACAAAGCATGGAGTCTACACAGAAGATACAAGGTGTGTGTCCGGAGGGATGGCATATACCTTCAATAACAGAATGGCGTAATTTAGCTCAATATGTCGTAGATGCAAAAATGGCGGCTTCAATTAATGGTGTTGTCGATGAGACAGCTGTGGGTAAAGCTTTAGCTTCTACAACAATGTGGAAACTGCCTTTTGATACGGAAGATGCACCACGGGCTACTTGGATTGGTGAGGCTATGGAAGAAAATAATGCAACACAGTTTAACGGAATACCTACAGGCTTTAGAGCGTGTGCAGGAGAAGAAGCATGGATGGATTTGACATATAGTGCAGGCTGGTGGAGTTCAACGGCAGGAGTTGCTATGTCTGATTTTGCTATGCCAGTTCGAATGTGGGCTACCGATGGTGTATTGGGTACATCTTCTGAATTTAATCCGGGAGTGGGGCTTCCTGTCCGTTGTTTGAGAGATTGATAGTAGATTGTTTATTATTCATAAAAAAGTTAGCAACATGAAAAAGTATGTATTTTTATTAGTAGCCCTTTTTACTTTATGGGCTTGTAGCGACGACGACACTACACCGCAACAAGAAGTAACTTGTTCGATTACAGCTCCGGCTGAAGGTACTATTATTGATTTAGCAACAGCCACCTCAATGACTATTAAGGGCGAAGGCGCTGTTAATGTAGGGGAAATAGAGAGCGTAACTCTGAAAGTAAACGGTAAACCGGTTTCTGAGGTGACAAAAGTGCCGTTTTCTTATGATTATACTTTTGCAGCCGATCAAGCCATCGGTGATATGAAGATTGAACTGACCGTTAAAGGAGATGCGGGTAAAGAAAAGACAGCGACAGCAAATGTTACATTGAAGAAAACAGAGTCTGGGACTGAACCGGAACAGGAGCAAGAGATTACTTGTGAAATCATGACCCCGGTGTCGGGTGCTTCATTTGATTTAGCTACGGCTACAAAAATGAGTATTACGGGAAAGGCTTCTGTTAATGTTGGAACTATAGAAAGCTTCATCTTGAAAGTTGGAGATGTTGAAGTAACTCCAATTTTTGAAGAAGGAGGCTTGTTCTCTTATGATTATATTTTTAATGCCGAACAAGCTATTGGTAATTTATTGGTAGAATTGGCTGTGAAAGGTGATAGAAACAATACTCCCAAAGTTACATCGGTGACAGTCTTGTTGATAAAAACTGAGGTGCCTACGATAGAGAACACATTTGTAGATTCTCGAGATGGCCATGTTTATAAATATGTTACAATTGGAACGCAAGATTGGATGGCACAAGATTTAGCATATTTGCCAAATAATAAAGTTTTTAATCCAGCGACATCTGTAGCTAACTGTGATGGAGATCCTCAGTGGTTTGTTCTGAATTATTATGGAGAAGATGCAAATGCTGCAAAAGAAACAAAGGAATATAAACAGTATGGTGTTTTATATAATTGGTATGCAGCTATGAATCAGAAGAATGCAACAGGTGTTAATGCTGCTCCGAGTGGTGTACAAGGACTATGTCCTCCGGGATGGCATTTACCAAGTATAGCTGAATGGAAAATAATGGAAGAATATGTAGCTTCTCAGTTTTAGGTAACGGATATGAAGATTTTATGAATCCTGGCGAATATATCGGTTTTGAAGATAATTGCAAGAATGTTTGGGGAGCTTTGGCTGGTAATATCGGATGGGGTGCAACTGCTATGGGTGGAGAGAACCCTGATTTGAAAAAAGGACCACAAAATACTTTTGGCTTAAATTTATATCCTTCAGGTACAACCTATAGAATGGCAGATATGTATGGAAATTGGTTTAAAAGTACTGATGCGACTGCTATGTATTGGGCTACGGATTATTTGAGTTCAGGTGGTGGAACTGTAGACTTTAGTAATAGTAACTATCGTCCTAAATATTCCTCATATGGTGGATTCACAATAACAGGAAATTCAGTTCGTTGTGTAAAAGATTAAAATAAAAAAGTATATATCATCTGTAAGTTTGTGAAAACGAATATTTGATATTTTAATTCTCTCTAACAAGTATAAGGCCGTTACTAAATACTCTTTAGTAGCGGTCTTTTTTATGCTATTATCCATATTATTTAATTCATGTCAATATTCATCCACAAAGTTTTATTTCCCACAACCATCTATCGCACTATCCCATAATCATAAGGGATAGTATTCCTCTCTGTTTATTCATCTATCTGAAACAAACTTAATGTGTTAGTTCTCAGTGTGGAACTTTTTGTTTCAGCGGTAAAAACAAAAAGTTCCAAGCGGGGAAACGAAAAGTTTCATGCCGGTAAACGATTAGTTTCAACGGTTGAAACTTTCTGTTCCATTGAGGGAAACTAAGTGTTTTTCCACAGTTTGCAAAGGTAGCGAAAACCAATTAACAATCAAATAGTTATTGATTTCTGTTTTTGGTTGTTGGTAGAGAAAGCGAGCATTATAGGGCATGTTTTGCTGCGACTTCCGTTACTTATCCGTTACCTTGCAAATACGGATATCCCAAGGGATATAAACGATTATTTTTCAATGCATTGCGTTACTTTTCATAACTTCGAAAAGCTCGATATTTATTAATTTTGTAACTAAAAGAAGTGAGTTTATGAGAAGTACATTTTCCGTGTTGTTTTACACCAAGAACCAATCGTTGAAAGACGGTAAGGTGCCCATTATGGGACGTATAACCATCAACAAGACCACCGCCTGCTTCAGTTGCAAGCGGGAAGTTTCACTGGCATTATGGGATGCCAAGGCCAAGAGGGCGAAGGGGAAATCCGACGAGGCCAGACGGCTGAACCAGGAGCTTGACAATATCAAGGCCCAAATCACAAGGCATTACCAGTATGTCTGTGACCATGACAGCCTGGTGACAGCTAAAAGTGTCTACAACCGCTATCTTGGCTTCGGAGACGATTATCACACCCTTATGGGATTGTTCAGGGAGCAACTTGTCTCCTACAAGGAAAAGATAGGCAAGGAAAAGGCGGCAAGCACCTATCGCGGGCTGGTGGCCGACTACAAGAATCTGTTGCTTTTCCTCAAAGAGAAGAGGCGCATCGAGGATATAGCCATCGCCGACCTTGACAAGAAGTTCATCGAGGACTATTATAACTGGATGCTCGGGACATGCGCCCTGGCGAATTCGACGGCTTTCTGCCGGGTCAACACCCTGAAATGGCTGATGTATACCGCCCAGGAAAGAGGCTGGATAAGGCTTCATCCGTTCATCGGTTTTGACTGCCTGCCCGAATACAAGCGGCGCTCTTTCCTCACCGAGGAGGACTTGCAAAGCATCATCCATGTCAAGTTGAAGTACAAGCGCCAGCGGGCCATCCGTGACATGTTCCTGTTCATGTGTTTTACAGGTTTGGCGTATGCGGATCTGAAAGAGATTACGTACAAGAATATCCATACGGATTCCGAGGGCGGTACATGGCTGATGGGAAACCGTATAAAAACCGGCGTGGCCTATGTGGTGAAGCTGCTTCCTATCGCCATCGAACTGGTCGAGAAGTACAGGGGTGACAATGAAAAGAAAAGTTCGCCTGACAAGGTGTTTCCCGTAGGCGAATACCAGGCCATGATATCCAGTCTGAGGGTCCTGACCAGAATATGCGGCTGCTCGACCGGGATAACCCCGCACATCGGACGCCACACTTTTGCCGTTCTGGCCATTTTAAAGGGGATGCCGTTGGAAACCTTGCAGAAGGTATTGGGGCACAAGTCCATTCTTTCCACCCAGATTTATGCTGAGCTGATCAATCCGAAAGTCGGGGAAGATACGGACAGGCTGTGCATGAAGATCGGTGACACATACCGGCTGGCCAACTAAGTCCCGGAACTTATATAAAAACTCCTTCAGCCTCGAATCCGGCCGAAGGAGTTTTTTTGTTCAGAATACGTGCCGTTTGTTTATCTGGCATATCGCCTGAAGTCCTTGTAGTTCTTTTTCAGTACCTTGTACAGTCCGCTTTCCGGGTATAGCAGCTTGCCTCCTGCGGCGGTAATGGAAGTGTACGGGATTGCCTTCTCGTCCCTGAGTGCCTGAAGCGTCCTTCTGGATACATGCAGTTTCTCGCAGACTTCCTCTCCCGTTAGATAATGCTCGTCGGCTATGCCCGGACGGATTCGAGCCGTCGCGTTTTCCAGTGCCCTTCCACATCTCTTGATCCATCCGGTGAGTTCCTTGAACTCCTCCGAATCCTTGGTAATGATTTCCGCCATCTGTTATTTTCTGTTTTTGATTAGTCCTTCTTCCAGGATTTGCTGTATGTCCGTCTCACGGTAAAAATATTTTCCGCCGATATGTGAGCAGGGAACCAGTCCCCTGTCACGGTAAGCCTGGAGACACCTCTTCGAGATTCCCAATGCCAGGCATACCTCCTGCGCGTCCATTCATTTGTCCGGAACAGGTGGAGCCATTTTCCGGGCGAGATCCTCCACTTGCACGGACAACGTGCTGAGCTGCCGCTTTAATTCCAGATAAGCGCTTGTTTCGATAATTGTCAGTTCCATATTCATTTTTTTAGTGATTTCGGGTGCAAGATAGTAAAGAAAGAGGGATGTTACTTTCCCGTGTCATGCATTGTCATGTATAGTCACTAATAGTCATATGCTTTTCTGGAAGCCCGTCGTGAAACACTATACCCTTTCCAATCCTTGACGGGAAGATTATCCGGACGATATTTCGTGATTTTTAGAATAATTCCTATATTTGGAACGAAAATATGAGTTTGGGAAAAGAAGGAGTATTTTTCCTTCTTTCTTGAGATATATAGACATAACGTTCGCAGAACATCCTCAAGACGGAATCTGGTAAATTCAAAGAATAAGGGATTTCTGTGTAAGGCTATGCTATGCATTGTCATAGCGTGGCTTGCACAGTTCTTATTCTGGGCTTACCAGAGCCTCGTCTTGACACTGTGCAAGTCCACGTTTTTTTTATGGATTTTGCCTGCGAAGTAGACGGTATCATTAAACATTCAGCTTATGGCAAAGATTCAGCTTATGGCAAAGATTCAGCTTATGGCCTTTCTCTCCCTTGACGGCTGCCTGTTGGAGCGGCAGTCCCTCTCCGCGTTGCAGGATTCTGCGGAGAAATACGGTATCACCCGGATCAGGAAGAAGGCGGTACGCCACCTTGAGGGACCGGTATCTTTCGTCTCACTCTCCCGATGGAAAGAGGAAGGGGATGGGATTGCCCTTGTCGAGGCCTGCCCTGACACACTCCCGCTTGTTGACAGCCTGCTCAGGTTCTGGATGGTGGACGAGATGGTGATCTATCTTATCCCGAGACTGCAGGGAGGTATCAGGCTGTTCGGAGACGCTCTTGCGCCTTCCGTCTGGAAATTGATTGGAAACAGACATTTCGATACGGGTGTCTGCCGTCTGGATTATTTACATACAGGATATTGAATGGAGATTGCGGCAGGAGCTACCTCATATCCGTACTCCAAGGCCCAGCCTGTTCATTTCCTTACGGACAACAGCTCCTTGAACTATCGGCAATGAACTTTTCCGTAAGCGGGCCGCTGGCATTTTCCGCTCCGTCACTTCGGGAAAGGAAACCCGACGTTCACTTGGTGGGAGCTACCGTCGGTACACATCAGGTGGTAACGCCCGAGACGGTTGTAATGATATACGGACTTTCCATACACCCCGATTAACGGAAAATCCCGGCCAGTCTCCGAAAAGAGCAGGCCGGGACATTTCCCTTACAGTATCGGTCCTGTTACAGCTCCCGCATGCTGTCCTTGAATGTAAGCTCCACCTTGTAATTCTCGTCCATTCTGAGCGACGCCTCATAGGGTTTTCCCGCCTTGGTGGTGAATTTCAGAAAGGGGGTAGCTTCCCCTACCATCAGCCGTGTCATCTCTTCGTCCGTCATCTCCCGTCCGTTGAACATGCGCGGAAGATGGAACGCGCAGTCGGGATCTCCGCATTTGGCCACCCTGTCGTAGAGTGTCACTTTGCCTGTCCCACATTTCGGGCAGGCGCACCTTGTCACGCCCGGGTTCCTGACCTGCAGGGCGAGCAGTTCCGACACGATCTTCCGTGCATACTCATGGACACCCTTCATGAACTTTCCGGCACTGAGCCTTCCTTCCTCGATTTCACGCAGCGCCTCTTCCCAGGCGGCCGTCATAGCCGCGTCGGCGATCAGCTTGTCTCCTACGATGCCGTATATCTCCAGCCCCTTCTTTGTCGGGATGAGACGGTTTCCGATACGCTCTACGTACCGTCGTGCCACCAGCAGGTCTATGATTCCTGCACGGGTGCCCGGTGTCCCGAGCCCGCACCTCTCCGTTGTTTTCTTTTTGTTTTCACCGTCCGCCGTGCCGCCGGCGTTTTCCATGGCAGCCAGCAGTCCGGCTTCCGTAAATGGTGGCAGCGGCTTTGTACTGTCTTCCAGTATCTCTGTTTCCAATACCGCCAGCGTCTCTCCCCGATGGAACTGCGGCAGGGATTTGCCTTCTTCCGCCATGTCCGGTCCGTTGTAAATGTCCCGCCATCCCGGATACTTCACCCATGAGGTTTCGGCTTCGAATTCCATTCCTCCGTAATCGGCCCTGACACGTATGACTTCCCTGACGCATCCTTCGGAAAATGCTTCCAGCATCCTCCCGGCAATCAGGGAGTAGATGTTCTGCTCGTCCGGGGAGAGTCCTTCGGGCATCTCTCCCGTGATGAGAAGGGCATGGTGTCCCGCCACGCTGTCCCCGTCCACCGCATGAGGGTTCAGTCCTTTCCCGAGCAGCCTTTCCGCGTGCCTTCCGAAGCGGGGATGCCCTTTAAGGGTGGCGACGAGCGTGGGTGCCTGCTTGAAGATGTCTTCCGGAATGTGGCGGCATCCGGTTCTCGGATATGAGACGCACCCTCTTTCGTAAAGTCTTTGGACGACAGCGAGTGTCTGTCCGGCTGTCATGCCCAGGCGTGTATTAGCTTCCCGCTGTAGGCCGGTCAGGTCATGTGGCAGAGGTGGCTCCTCCATGATCTCTTTCTTTTCCATGGCAAGGACCGTACAACGGCTTTCGCCCTCCAGTCCGACCCGGGCTTTTTCCGCATCCTCTTTCCTTTCATACCGGAGAGGACACGTGAAAAGCACTTTCTGCCCGTCCTTGCAGACATCGGTCTGCAGATGGTAACAGCTCACGGGCACAAAATCCCTGTTCTCAAGATAACGGCGGCAGACCAATGCCAGCGTGGGTGTCTGCACCCGTCCGAGCGAGTGGTTGCCCATGCCGGCGGCTATCCCCAGGGCGATGCTCGCGTTCACGCCCAGTATCCAGTCCGCTTCCCTGCGTGCCCTCGCCGCCTGGGCGAGGTTGTCGAAGTCGCTGTCCTCTCTCAGATTTTTGAAACCGTCCAGGATGGCCTTTTCCGTCAGGGAGGATATCCACAGGCGCAGGGCCGGTTTACGGTAACCGAGATAGTCCAGGAGATCCCGGCTGACCAGTTCTCCTCCACGCCCCGCGTCCGTGGCTATGACAAGCCCGTCGGCGTTTTCAAGCAACCCGCGGAGCACTTCCAGTTGCCGGGTGGCTACCGGGTCGGTGACATACCCCTCCTCCGTCCTGACTTGTCTGACAACGAGACGGAACGGGACCGGAATGAGGGGAAGCGCCTGCCGTTCCACACGGGCGGGTCCGTAAGCGGACGGTGGTGCCTGTGCCAGCAGGTGGCCGTAAGTTCATGTGACGGCATACCCGTTGCCGTAAAGATATCCTTCCGCCTTTTCACTGGCGCCCAGTACGGAGGCGATGCTCCTTGCCATGGCTGGCTTGTCTGTAAGTACGATTCTCATAATTTTTGTTTTTATCAGGTGAATAATTGGTTACATGCTCATGCCTTTGTTTTTGGCCTTTGTCTTTTTGACTTTTGTGTTCCGGGCCGTTCTCTTCTCCCTTGCGGTATCCCTTCCGTTTTTTCCCGCCTTTTCGGAGAGCGGCACGGCCTCTTCCGCCCCATAGGGAATCGAAGGGGCCTTCGGGCTGTCGGCCCGGCGGGCGGGAAGCATGTCGTACCCGCCCGGGTCGGCATCCAGCCTCACGTGTTCCAGGGGACGCAGATACTGTAACCCTTTCCCGTTGGAGGTGAACTCGTAGATGACCGTCTCCCTTCCTTGCAGCAGGCTTTCGTAGTTCTGGTAATACAGGCTCTCCGGCGGCACGCCGTTCTGCCGCAGCATCCCGCAGATCCCGTCCGGGCAGAGGGCGCCGAACCGCCTGTCATGGGGAGCCATGAATATATACCTGTAGGTGGAGAGCAGCAGCCTCTCCGTGAGCAGGCTGGGACAATGCTCATAGCCGGTCATCCGGTTTATCATCCTCCCGACACGGTCCAGCCTTTTGGCAAGGTCACGGGGCCTGGAATGCAGCGGGATGCTCCCCAGCTCTTCCAGCGAGAGGTTGATACGGCCGATGACCGCCCTTTCCCAGTCCGCTGTCAGGTCCGCGCGGTTCTGCCGGAAGTTGTCGCGGAGAATCCGCAGCGGGTTTCTGGTGCCGAGGAACAGCCTGACACGTTTTCCGAGGGTCGGTTCCCTGAGGTTGGACGCGCTCCAGCGGATGACGTTGAAGCGGTAGGCGTCCATGAACTGCAGCAGCGGGTTACGGTACGAGAAGATGTCCTTCAGTGTCCGCATCAATGCCCGTCGGCCGACAGCGCGGCGGCCCATGTCGACGGCTTCTTCCGGGGTAAGTGGTTTGTTGGTTGCCATATATGCTTGCAGTTTACAGTTTTACTTGTCTTCCTTCGGCATGTTTCCGTCTGGAAGAGGGTTGTTTTCTCTTTTTGCCGGTATCGGCCGCCCCCGGGGTATCCGCCGGACTCTCCAGCATGCGTGATATCCTGTCGGCATACCTCGTTTCCGACCGTGGCATCCCTGTCCGGACCCCCTCCCTTGCCAACAGGGCGGCGGCGATCTTCCTGGAAGTCTCCCGGAGCTCCGCCATCCTCTCCCCGAGGGGAAAGTCCGGATGGAGCTCCTTTTCCCTGGATAGCCTTCCGAGTTCTTTTTCCACGGGGACGAACTCCCTCCTGTAACGGAACGGCTCCTCCAGCGCCAGGTGGGCGTATCCCTTTTCCGCGATGTCCTGCAATGTCATGATATCCAGGTTGCGTCTGGAAAGTTCCAGGGAGCCGGCCGTAACGAACCTGTCGAGGTTGGCCGCCGTGGGCGAGAGGTCGAAGGAGGCTACCGGACGGTAACTTCCGAACACTTCCAGTCCGGGCTGGGAGGCGGGGAAGTACCGTCCGGGCTGCCGGGACATCTCCATCAGCCGTTTTGACGAGGTCTCGATGCGGAATATGGACAATGTCCCCGGTCCCTTTCCACAGGGTGAGTAGAAATTGTCGGCTATTTCCTGCAGGTATTCGTGCAGGTGGCGCGGGCCGTGCAGCCCCCTGTTGAACACCCTGACGCCCTGGTCCGTCTTTACGGCGGTCACGAGGAACCGGGCGCTCCTTCCTTGAAGGATACGTTCCCGTGCGGTCTCGTATGCCACGAAGTCTTTGTAGCCTGGCGAGTGTTCCAGCCCTTCCAGGTTCCTGCGGTCCGTTTCCACACCGTGTGCCTCCAAATAGGCGGCCCGTCTCAGCGGGACGGAGTTGCCGTCCGTGATCCCGCCGTTTTCGATGATGAAACGCCATGCCTGCCTGGGTTCCTTCTCCTGCAGTCCGGCGGCAGGGGGCAGCTCCTCTTTCCGGATGCCGGCATAGAAGAGCAGCAGGTTGTCGGGGATGCCCCGGGCTTCCTCGAGTACGGCTTTACGGGCCGCTTCCTTGACGAACCGGATGAAGGGGTCTCCGCTCCGGGGCGTATGGTCCGTTATCATGAAGGAGGCTATCCGGTTGTCTGGACACAGTTCCAGACAGAAGTCCTTCAGCTCTTCTTTTTGGGGACGCGTTCTTTGCAGTCCCAGCTTTTCCAACCACGAGGCCATATTATCTTCCTATGTTAGTTTTTTTACCTGTCTTTTCCGGTTTCTTTTCCCGCCTGCGCCTCGTATCCGGGGTGGGCGAATATCCCCGCACATCGTATTCGTTCTGCAGGATGCGCCGTGCCGTATCGCTGACGGCTTGTCTCATGGAATTCCCCAGCAGCGTGTCCGCCAGTGAGGAGAGGAAGGAATGGCTCATCTGCGAGCGCAGGGAGGAAAAGCTGCAGAAATGCCTGAAGTTCCTGTTTTCCGGCATCTCGTCAAGATTTCCCGTCCTGCACAGCCTGTCCAGTATGCCGATGTTGAAGGGTGTCTCACTTTCCCTGAGCTTGAATATCTTCAGCATCTCCCGGTATCGGGCGAGGTCGGGGGACATGTCGCACTCCACGGCGGGCTTGCATCCCCGCAGGATGTCCGCCCGGAGGAATTCCGCCCTGGCGGGGATGAAACTGCACCTGTCGTCGGGGGCAAACATCCTGCCGCACTCCCGCGCCTTTTCCACCAGCCTTGCGTTGTCCGTGCTGAAATAATAGACGCCCAGTTTGTCGGTATTTCGGTGTATCGGGCTGAAGAAGTTGTCCGCATTATACTGGAGATAGCTCTCCGCCCGCTCCAGTCCCCGGCCTGTGTCGTCGAAGAGCAGCACGCCCTGTCCGGTCTGTATGGCCGTAAGCACACGGTTGCCGGTATCCTTCTCGCGGCTTTGGTGGAAGTCATGGTAGGCTTCCAGCAGTCTGCCCGCCTTCCCGTTGTGGAGCGTCCGTTCAAGCTCGCCGACGATAAAGTCCCGGCTGTCGGTCCTCCTGTAAGGGTCGGCCGTCTCATGGACAAATCCGATATCCCGCAGCCTCTGGTAGTCGTCGGAGGGCCACGCGCCTCTGTCGATTATATCCCGCACAAGGGATTCCACCCGGTTCTTATCCCCACCGGCGGCCTCGATGCAGTAGATCCTTTCCTCGGGCAGGTAGGCCCCTTTCAGCTGCTTCCTGACCTGGTTGAAGCAGAACTCCCCGAACCGGCGGTCCAGGTCGTTTGCGTCAGAAGACAGCATCCGGCAGTATTCCAGATTGTTCCTGCCGTTCAATATGAATCCGATATACATGGTGGTACTGTTTTAATTTATAATTTTCTGCCGGAAGGCTTCTGTCCGGTCCTTTTCCTTTTCTCCGATAACTCCTCACACTGCCCTGCCGGATGACGGATGCCGTCCTTTACCCGGTAGGTCCTGACAGGGAACGGTTCACCGGATACCAGCAATTTGTGCCGTGTAAAATCCGCCATGCAGTAGAGCAGGTGCCGTGAGGCGGGGCGGTCATTCTCCGGAAGGTACAGGGCGTGGCCTTCGGAGAGCACCCTGAACTGCTCGTTCTCCAGCCTCACGTTTCCCACGAGCAGGGCGGTGTCGGGATTACTGAGGTATTTCTCCAGCGACCGGTGTCCCCTTACGTCAAAGTCCCGGCGGAGGATATCGTCCGCCTTTTTCCTTATCTCGGATGAAAGTGCCCTGAAAGCCTGCGGGTCAAACAGCTCGGCGGCTTTCACCTGCGTCACCTCTTCGAACCGTTCGGCCAGGGGAAGCAGCTCCCTGCAATAGGTGAACGGCCGGTCATGGATATTCATGTAGCCGCGCTCCCTGATCGATAGCAGGCGGTATATGTCCTCGTTCTCCGCTCTGGAGGAGAGTTCGAAACCCGTATATCCCTTCACTTTGGAGAACAGCCCCCGGTATTCGTCGGCTGTCGGGTTCATCGCGTGGTAGAGCCTTGGCTCGAGGCTGTCGACAAACCAGGCGGGAAGGGCCTCCCGTGGAATGTATTCCGCCTTTCCCGTCCCTTCCCGGCAGGACATGCCATGTCCGCCGCCGTTGATATGGGGCATCAGCTCCCTGCGCCGCCCGGAGTACTCGTAGATCTCCAGCACCCCGTCATGAGCATGCGGTTCGAAGTACCTGTCAGCGGCACGCTGGAGATATCCCCTGAGGGCCTCCTCACCGGCCTTGCTGCCGGAGAACAGCAGGTAACCGTGATTTCGGAGCACTACTTTTAGGGGTGCGGTCCTGTTGCTTTTTTCCATTGTCATCTGTTTCTTATTTTACATTTTGGGACGTGTCCCGGTCCTTTTACGTGTTTTTCCTGGCGGGCTGTACAGCCTCTTCTCGACCTCCGGTCTGATCCTGACGGTTTTCCGGTCCACAGGCGGGTTGCCGCCGAAGATGATCCGGTCCGTAGCTTGGTCCACCCACGCGTAGGCATGCGAGGGGTTGTTCCCGCTTTCGTGCGGCAGATACAGCCCGAGGCCCTCTTTCAGTACGCTCCTGTGAGGTCCGTAGAGCGGGACTCCTTCCAGGGTGACGCGCTCCGCCGGGTCGTCCAGTATTCTTCCGGCCGTCCGGTGTCCCCGGACATCATAGGCGGAGTCCATCAGTTTCTGCAGCTGCCTCCTGGTCTCGAGGGTCTGCAGTAATTCCTCCCTGTCGCGGGCGGATTTTGCGGGTATCCGTTGCAACTCCTCCACCCGGCGGTCATAACGCTCCAGGGCATCCAGGGTGTCCGTGATATTGACGTTGCGGGCACTTATCTCACAGCCCGCATTATGGCAGAAACTGCGGAAGTCCTCCGCAGTGGGTCTCATCTCACCTCTGTAGAGGAGTTCCATCCGGTCGCCATGAGGCTTCGGGCCATAGGGGTACTCGTCCGGCCGCATCCTCCCCGGGTTGACCCAGGGGCGGTTGCCAAGTTCCCCTTCGGCCCTGTAGACACGTAACGCTCCGGAATTGAATGCCGGATTGAAATAGGCGTCGGCCGTCTGTTGCAGGAACTGCCGCAGCTTTCTCCTGCCTTCCGCCGTGTCGGTAAAGGCGAGGAAGCCGCCCAAGGTCTCTATCGCTGTGTAGGTCTGCTCCATGATGTCTATAACTTTAAATTGTTCCCGTTCCTCTTCCCGTTTCTCTTTGCCCGCGCTTTATCCGTTTTTACTGCCTCCGACTCATAAGGGACGATCTTGCCGTCCTTGATCTGGTATACAGGCTTGAGCCCCGGGGGATTCTTATAGGCCATGACCCGGTCGCAGGTCTTATCGGCATGGATGTAACGGAGTCCGGGCATTTTTGCCGACAGTCCGGGGAAGTAAATCCATCTCCCTTCGAGCAGCGCCCTTCTCAAAGTGTCATCGGCCTCGTGTTCCCCGATGAGGAACGGCACGCTGCGGTCATTCAGGAGCCGTTCCAGGGTACGGTGCCCCCTTACGTCGAAATCCGTTTTCAGGATACGCCCCGCCTTGCCGTGCATGTCATCCAGTATCTTTCCCATGTCATCGCCGCCGGGATTTCCCCGGAGAAAGCTGTCCATGCGTTCCACGAACTCCCGGAACTGGTGCCGGTAGGAAAAGGCGGGGTCAAGAATGAGCTGCCGGTCGAAGTGGCGGGTAAGGGAGAGCAGCCGGTAGATATCCGCGTTGCACCCGCTCATCCCACATCCGGAAAACTCCGTGAGGTTGCGGTATCCTTCAGCGGAGGGCGTCATGTCGGTAAAGAAGACCGGCTCCAGTTTTCTTTCATCGGGCAGGTCCGCCCGTACCGGGGAGTTCGTGAACTCGTACACGTATCTTCCGGTATCGGGATCTTTTCTGCAGGAGGCGTCAATCAGCGGGGCCAGGCTTGCCGGAACGGAATGCATGTCATATTGTTTGACCGGTCCCGGTTCGCTGTGTATCCACCAGTAGTTGTCCGCCAGGTGCCGGTAGAACTCCTCCAGCCCTTTCCGGCCCGCCGGCCCGTCACTGAAAACAAGTATGCCCCTTGATGTTTCCACGATATGCAGGGGCAGCCTGTAGGCGGGCTCATAGCCGTATAGCCGCGCCTTCTCGTCCTGCTGCCGGCGGAAATCTACCAGGCGGTCGATCTCTGCGGCCGTCAGCCGCAGCCGTCCGCCCGGTTCCATGGACCGTTTCAGGACGGACCTCATGAACACCACGTCACGCAGGTTGACGCTCACCACCGGTTCCAGGCCGCACCTTTGGATATGGGGCAGCAGTTTGCCTGTGATGTATTCCTTCACGGGGATGTCCCGGGATATGGAAGGGACATCGGACATACGGGGGAAGCGGTAGATCTCCAGACGGGTATCGGGGACGAAAGCCGATATCCGGGCGGTCTCCATCCCGACATGCAGCAGGCTGAGGAACTGGTAGGTCATGCCGTCCTGATCCGGATTGACAGGGTAAAGCTGGTAGGAAATCGCAGCATGGGGCTTGTCCATGCCGGTTTCGTACCCGACGAGCAGGCACCCTCCGCCGTCCTGCCTGAACAGCTCCTCCAGTTGTTCCATGTTGTCTTTTATGGATGCCATGCCGTTACATTTTCGGGGTTATCTTTGATTTGCGTGCATAGGTCCTCTTTTCAGGCTTCTGCGTTTTCTCCGGCGAGCTGTCCTTCTGTTCCTGCCCCTGTCTGTTCTCCGGCTTCTTCGTGCTTCTTTCCCACAGGAACTCGGTCCCGCGTTCGGCGGCGCTCATCTGGATGGAGGTCCGCAGGATTTTTCCGTTTGAGGACTTGAACTCGATGGGGACCTCCTTGCCGGCCGTGTAGTCGGCGTACTCCTGCTGCGAGAGCGTGTAATTCTTGATTTTCTTGGGGCAGCGAGCCTGGTCCGCCGGGAGGAAGAACATCTCGTTGGTAACCGGGTCTTTTGAAAGGTAGCACGGTTTCGTCTCCTTGCTGCGGAAGTCGACGACCAGGTCTACCAGCCTTCCGGCGTTGCCCGTCCGGTTCAAGGCGTCCAGCACGTCCTCCTCCAGCTTGTATCCCCGGTATTCCTGTCCCACCTTGGGAGCCTGGCGGATAAAGTGCAGGTCGAATTTGGCCAGGCCGTTCTCGTCGCGGAAGAGCGAGAGCTTGGCATCCCCCTTCTGGCGTCCCAGCTCGGTGTTCATGGAGATGTCATAGGCTATGCCGGACTGTCTGCCCTGCAACAGCCTTTCCATGTCGCCCGTCTGTCTGAGCACGTCCGGGGTGAGCCCGTAACGCTCGGCCTGCTGCCAGTTGATCTCGCGCTCGTTGAAAAGGTGGTTGTTGTAGATCCGGTTATCCCGGGAGAGCTCGCGTCTTAAGGACTCGTTCTCGGGGAGCTGGGCCTGCTCGATCCTACGCTTGGCTTCCTCCACCGGGGTCTTCTCCTCCATCCGGTACAGCGCATAGCGTGTCGGATGGTTGTACTGGTACATGAAGTTCTTCCCGAAGTTGGTGAAGAAATTTCCATGCCGGTCCACGCGGATAAACTGGCTCTTGTTCGTTTCATTGGCCTCGAGCGTCTCCAGCTCTCCGTTTGCCGCGATGCCCTTGACACCTTTCGCCTTCTGTTCCTTCTTGTCGTAAGCCATCAGGTAACCCTGTTCCTGGGTGGCGTTTTCGCTGCCTGTAGCAGCCGGTTTTACCTCTTCCATACTGTTAAATTTTAAAGTGGATAAATCGTTTCGGGAGATAAAATTACTATCTTCGTCTTAAAATATTCTGATTATGAGAAAGTTGTCATTGATAGTCATGTTTTGTCACCTTTTGTCAGCCTCCTCCTGTATAAGGGGAGACGGTACGGCTGGCGGAAACGGGGGTGAATTGTTAAAGGGACATTCCACCGGTACTGCCGGAAAGTGAACGGTTCCTTGAAAGTCCCGACATGTCCCCATTCTCCTGACGGATTATCCCGTGCTTTTCCCCCTTGACAGAAGATACACCCGTTTCAGGGTCTCGTCCTCGTTCGGTATGAGGATGCATCCGGTAAAGGGAAGGAGGCTGTTCCACCAGGGAGTGGACCTGGCCGCTCCCTATGGCACCCCGGTATACAGTGCGGGGAACGGCAGGGTTGCCGAAGCACGCTACAGCCGGAGTTACGGTTGGTTCGTGCATGTCCGGCATGCGGAAGGATACTCGACACTGTACGCGCATATGAGCGGGCTGCATGTAAAGGCGGGCACTCATGTCCGTATCGGACAGCATATCGGGAATGTCGGACATACGGGAGTGGCGACCGGCAACCACCTGCATTTTGAGTTAAGGAAGGACGGTGTCTTGCTGGACCCGCTCTCATGGCCGCCTTTTAAATAACCTGTAAAACAAGCAAGCGATGAACATCGAGGAAGTAAAGAAGATTCCGCTGGAGGATTTCCTCGGGCGGGCGGGATTCTCACCTGTCAGAAGACAGGGAGACAGTGTATGGTACCTTTCGCCTTTCAGGCGGGAGCGTACCCCGTCATTCAAGGTCAGCCTTTCCCTGAACCTGTGACGTGATTTCGGGGAGGGAACCGGGGGCAGTATCATCGACCTGGCGCAAAAGCTGTACGGGGTGACGGATATCCCGACCGTATTGCAGAGGATTGAAAGCGATTTTCCGGCGTTTAGGCCGGTTTCCTCTCCCGCGAAAGGACGGGCTGTGGCATCGCCTTTTGAGGGGCTGCGCGTCTCACCTCTTAAGAACACCGTCCTGCTGGATTATCTCGGGACAAGGGGCATTCCTTCCGATATCGCCACAAGGGAATGCGTGGAGGTACATTACCGCATGCGTGGCAAATGGTATTTCGCGGTCGGTTTCAAAAACAGGAAAGGGGGGCTTGAAATACGCAACCCGTACTTCAAGGGTGCGGTTTCCCCCAAGGACATCACACATGTCAGCCATAATGCCGGGGATAGACGGCAGTCACCGGTACTGGTCTTCGAGGGGTTCATGGACTATCTCTCGTACCTGGCCTTGAAGGAAGGGCAAGCCGTGCCGGACTGCGTGGTGCTCAATTCTGTGGCCAACCTGCCCAAGGCAGTGGATATCCTTAAAAGTTACGGACAGGTCTGTTGCTTTCTGGATAATGATGAAACCGGCAGAAAGGCGGTGGAGGAGATCGGAAGGCTGTGTGAAAAAGTGGTTGACAAGGCCGTACACTATCTGCCACACAAGGATTTGAACGAATTCCTCCAGGAGAGGATAAAATCTTCTCAGGCGGACCGTACGAAGTCAGGGCAAGCCTGTGGATGAAAAATAAAGAGGTAGACAGATACGTAAATACGAAATTAAAGAAATACTGTAACTGCAGTGTTTTTGGTTTCTTGTATTTCTCTATGAATCGGAACTGGATAAAAAGCAAATACCGCCAATAGAACAACATTCGGATTTGAATGATATTTATTGCCAAACAGATAGTGTACGACTCTATACAAACCTATCAAAGACGGCTGGTATATTATGCTTGACCACGACCACTGAACTACCACAAAAAAGACGTTTGTCCTCGCAGTCATACAATATAAGGGCAGACGTCTTCTTAATGTGGATACAAAATCAAACAAGCTACAATCTACTGTTTGTAATGAAATACTTCCGCTTCATATACAATTAGTTCTCTAATCGGGCTTCCAAATCCTGAATGTTTTTTGCTACAAAAGCATACCCATCATTAACTATGCGCTTGTATTCCTCAACAGCTTTTCGTGCGTCCTCCGGATTTCCTGTGTAGTCATATTCTATTTGATGTGCATAACCTATGGCAAAGGGAACGACTCCATCTTTACCGCGCAACTTTTCTAATTCTTTTCTTCCTTCCTTACGTTCTTCAGCATCATCTGAGAATGTCTTATCTATAGCAGAATTCAACTGCTTAAAAACTTTCTGTTTTTCTTTTATGTAATCTTTGAGGCCCATAATTTATGATGGTTGATTTTCTGCAAAAAAAAATAAAAAAGTGAGACTATCAAAAAAAGAAGATAATTTTTTTTAAGACTCACAACTATTTTCTAACTTCGCATAAATGAAAGAATTAACTCATAAAAATACTTAAATGAAAAACTTGTATATTATAGGAAATGGATTCGATTGCCATCATGGAATAAATAGTAGTTATAGTGCGTACCGTCAATGGCTCGAAGAGAACGAACCGGAACTCTACGAAAGACTGAGAGAATTCTATTATGTGGATGATGATGAATGGTGGTGGCAGTTTGAAGTGAATTTAGGCGAAATAGAACTTGCAACCTACATACAGTATACTGCTTCGGAAAATCAGCCGGATTTAGCCAGTGACGAGTTTAGGGATCGGGATTATTATGCCGGTTCATATCAGGCAGAAAGTGAAATAGGAGATTTGGTCAATGATATTAAAGACACTTTCAAAGCGTGGATTAACTCTTTGTCAAGAGCGGATGGAAGTAAAAAGATAAAGTTGACCAGAGGAGATGACCACTTCATCAATTTTAATTACACTTCCACTTTACAGGACTTATACGGTATTCCTGATTCAGAAATTCTTTACATTCATGGTAAGGCTTCCGATGAAGTGCTGGTACTTGGTCACAATAAGACTTATGAAGAGCTGACCAAAGCTGCAGAAGTCGTCCAACCGGAGCCTCCGGCGGATTTGTCGGAAGAAGAGCTCGCCGAGTGGTACGATGGGGAAGACTACATAACTCAAACAGTTCGTGATGCCGCTGTCAACGAAATATATAGAATTCGCAAAAATGTAGAGCAAATTATCCAAGATAACCGGAGCATCTTCTCTTCAATGAATAAAATCGAGCATATTTATATTTACGGTTTTTCTTTTTCTCCGGTTGACGAGCCCTATATTGACGAAATAATCAGCCACATAGACAAAGAGAAAGTGCATTGGACAATTAGTTATTACAGCGATGAAGACCAACAGAAAATACAAGCCTATATGCAGTCCCGCAAAATATTACCGGATTTGTGGGAACTTATGAAATTGGAAGATATCCAAATGTACAAGCAACAACGATTGTTCTAAGCTTATTGTCAAGTCACCTGCATTTCCGTTTATATTCAGGAAGCGGATATGCAGGTGTCAATATACTTATAATTTATGTACACCATATAAAATACAAACGGTATCTCCATGTAATAATAAAGCAGGCAAAAAAGAATGATATTCCATTTATCTTTTCGTCTGCTTTTGATGAATACGGTTATATACTGTCAATTGCCCGGATTGAAATTTTTATTATACTCCAATAGGTATTTCACCATCGCCGGATCATTGAAATCAACCTTAAGCAGTCTCGTATCCAACTTTCGAATCATCTTCCAGTCTGTTTCTGTCAGTTCGAAACTCTCAATGTCCAAATTCTCTGTCATGCGTAACGTACGTACCGATTTGGGAATCGCTACAATACCTTCACCCGTCAAGAAATTTAGAACGACCTGGGCACTGGTTTTGCCATATTTCGCTCCGATATTTTTCAGCGTTTCATTTGTGAAAATCCGGTCTGTGCCTTGTGCCAGTGGTCCCCAGGCCATTAGACGCGTTCCGTAATCCTTTATCAGTTTCCTCATTCTGGCCTGCAGGGAAAACACGTGTGTCTCCAACTGCAGGACAGCGGGTTTGATTTCAGTGTTTTCCGCCTGATCAACAAACTGGGCATCATAGAGTATGACCGGTACTAATAATTTCTGATCAGCAGTTCATTGACCGTCTCCCTCTTCTCGGCTATGGAACATACCGAACGGAAGATGCTCAGCCGCTGGATATGGAAGCCGGCGTACAGGTCGTCGAAGAAGGTGTTCTCCGGGTTCTTCTGACGGGGATCGGAGTTGGAGAGCATTCATTTGCTTCCTTTCTCTCCCAAGTCCTTGCAGAATCCGGCCAGCTCTATCTGGCAGTCGTCATCGAAGTCGTCCGGCATGTAGGAGGTACAGGCACCGGCCTCGTTGACGGGTTTGTAGGGCGGGTCGAAGTAGAAGACCGATTTCTCTCCCGCGTATTTTTCCGTCTGGCGGTAGTCCCCGTCCAGGATGACGACGCCTTGCAGCAGCTTGTGGTTGAAGTGGATCAGTTCCTCCTCCAGTATTCTGGCGCGGCTGCCCGTACCGAAGGTTACCGAGAGCCGGCCCTTGCGGTTGACCGAATAGATGCCGTTATAGCAGGTGCGCATGAAGAAAATAAAAAGGGCGGCACGTGTGATGCCATCCGGGTGCTCTTCGTTGAAGACCCTGCGCTTTTCCATGAAATAGTCCCTTCTCTCTGTACGTCCCTGAAGGGCGTGGTATTCGCTCTGGATGCCGGCAAGCAGTCCGACCAGTTCTTCCGGCGTGTCGCGTATGACACGGTAGACATTCACCAGGCTCTCGTTTGAGTCGTTGATCACGCAACGGATATGCGGATAAGTCTGTCTCAGTCAGAAGAACAGGGCGCCTCCCCCGACAAAGGGTTCCACATAAGTTTCCATTTCCGTGATATTTTCCGGCAGTGACTGGATCAGTACCGGAAGCAGTCTTCTCTTGCCTCCCACCCAGGGGAAGCAGGGTTTGCCGGGCAGACAGCCCGCGCTGTTTTTCTTCTTTTCCATGATTCGATAAATTAAAATGAATGGTTAAAACTATTGTTGCCCGTCATCCTCCGTTTCCAGCAGATGTTTCAGGTCCGGGTCGTTCCCTATGCGGCGGAGCTCCTTTTGGATGATCCCGCCCACCTCCTCCTTGATGCGGTAGTAGTTACGCTCTATCTCTTCCCGCATATGGTCCTTGCCGTCCCTGCCGGTAAAGTCCGTAATCACGGGGATCGGTTTGTAGGCTTTCGTCTCTGCCGCCACCCTCGCGTTGTCCACAACGATCTCGCAGTGGAAGATTTTCTGCTCCATCTTCTCTTGGAAGCTGTCGCAGACGCTTCCCACGAACATGCCTTGGGAGAGGTTGGATATTTTCGAGGCCGGTATCAGCGAGTCCAGCTGGGTGCTGATGCTGGTCGATGTGTCCTCACGGGTCATGTTGACGGACTTGCGCTGCTGGAGCACCTTCCCGAACCGTTCCGAAAGGTTCTTGGCCGTTTCCCCCAACACTTGCCCGGCAAAGACATTGCCGACGGTGTTCTGGATGACGCGCGCCTCCTTTTCACCGTAGTCGCGTACCAGCTGGCTGAAATCCTGCGCGCCCAGACAGACGGCCACCTTGTTGCTGCGGGCCGTGGCTATCAGGGTGTCGAGCCCTTTGAAATAGATCGTCGGGACCTCGTCCACCAGGATGGAGCACTTGAGCTTTCCCTTACGGTTCACCATCTTGACGATACGGGCGTTGTACAGCCCCAGGGCCGCCGAATAGATGTTCTGCCGGTCCGGGTTGTTGCCCACGCACAAGACCTTGGGGGCGTCCGGGTTATTGATGTCCAGTGTGAAGTCGTCCCCGCTCATAGTCCAGTAGAGCGAGGGGCTGATCATGCGTGAGAGCGGGATCTTGGCACTTGCGATCTGGCCCTGCAGCTGCTCCATCGCCCCGCCTTTCCAGGCGTCCATGAAAGGCGAGAGGTAGTTCTCCAGCTCCCTGTACGAGGTCAGGATGGTGAAGATGTCCGAGTAGGGCTTGTTCAGCAGCTCGATGGCATGGGGAAAGGTACAGTACTTCCCGTTCTCGTAGATTTTAAGATACCATATGATGGCGGCGAACAATACGATCGGACTCTCCACGAAGAAGTCACCCTGTTTCTGTATCCAGGTTTTATTTAAATTTAACATTATTACATAGGCTGACTCATAGGCGTCGGCGATGTCGGACATGAATGCTGGGTTGATAGGGTTGCAGCGGTGGCTGTGCCGCGGATCGTCGAAATTGATCACGTAGAACTGGACGTTCGCCTTGTACTTGTCCTTGTTCTTGAGCAGATGGTTATAGACGATAAGGCTCAGGTCCGGGAACTTGAAATCATAGCAGTAAAGCGCATAGCCTTTCTCTATCTGCTGCTTGATGAACTGGTTGATGACACAGTAGCTCTTCCCGCTGCCCGGCGAACCGACCACCATGCAGCCCCTTTGGGGCAATACGACGTTGATCCACCCATTGTGCCATTTCTTCTTGTAATAGAACCGTGTTGGCAGGTTCACCGAGTATTCATTGGTGATCAAGCGGGTCTCCTGCATGAAGGACTCGTTCTCCTCATTGAAGACGTCATCCATCAGGTGTTCCTTTAAAAGACGCCCGGTCCACATGCCTGCGGTGAGCAGGCTGATGTATCCGGCGGTAAGGGCGGACACATACGCAAGGGTGGTGAGCGGGACACTCCAGCCGGCAGTGAGGAAAAGCTCGCTTCCCCAATAGAGGAGCAGCCCGGCTGCCAGGTAACAGCCGATACGCCTTCATGTCATCTCCGGGACCCTCCGCCCTTTGGCGCCCATCGAGGAGAAGAAAAGGAACATCAGGCTGAAGCATTTGGTCACGGGGGAGCCGGTGAACAGCCCTGTGTCACGTTGGAAGTTCAGCAGTATCCTGTCCACCATGCCGTTGGTACAACCGGCGGCATGGAAGAACGGATAGCAGAAATAATAGATGTTCATCACGAGAAGCAGGATGCTGACCGCCCGCATGAAGTCGATGGTCTTGCCGAGCCCTCTGGAATCTTCTTGTGCCATATGGGGTATGATGGGTTGTTATATGTGAATACTTCGTTAGTTGATCCGCGGGCCTTTCCGCCCTTTCCTCTTTTTCTTCTTTCCATAAACATTCCGGGGGATGTCCTCAGACGGGTAGGGACAGGATTCCATGGAGAAGAGATCCAGCAGGCCTTCCGCAAGCCCTGCCTCCCTTGTGTCCGTATTCACGGGCGGTTCCTGTCCTGAAGCCGGCTTGTCGGAGACGGACGGGAGCGTGCCGTATTTCCGGTTGATAACCGAAGCGGAGAATTCCTTGCCGAGTGCCGATCCCTTGAAGACCGTCCTGGTATTATGGTCTATATAGGTCACGCCGTAGATTACGCCCGCCCCGTTCTCCCAGAGTACGGGCACGATGCCTTTGCCTGCCAGCTCGTGCAGAAACCCTTCACGGGTATCCCGGCAGAGTGCCGTGCGGATGTTTTCCCTTGTCTTTTCCGGCAGGGGATGCTTTTTCATCCATGCCCTGCTTTGTGAGAACTTCTTTTGGAGGGCACGGTATCCCACGCTTTTCCCGATATCGCTGGATTTGATTCCGACCCCGGTACGTTTTCCCTTTCCGTCGGTCGCCGCATAGACCAGACCGTCGCAACGTTTCCCGTCCACGGCCTTGTGTACTTCCTCCACGGTCACGTTGAAAAGCCCGAGCAGCGCCCTGAACTCCTTGAACGACTGGAAGCGGTAATTCTGCACGGCCGGTTTTACCACGCCCGCAATCTGGTGTTTCAGTTCGCCTTTCGTGCAGTCCACCGCGGTTATCGGCCGGGAAATCCTGTATTCCTCCCCGCGTGACTGCAGCAGGCCGTATTTCCTTTCCAGCTCCCGGCAGATGTCCGTTGAGCGTTCCCATTCCTTGTAATCCCTCAGTTTTCTTCCCTGTTCATCAATACGCAGGGAGACGATGTGGATGTGAGGACGCGCGTTGTCGTCATGGCGGAAGATAACGTAAGGCTGGTCGCCATATCCGAGCCTGTCCATGTATTCCCGCCCGATGGCTTCCAGCTGTTCGTCGGAGAGCACGTCATCGGGATGGGGATTGAGCGAGAGATGGATCACCGGCTTTTCCGTCCGGCGGTTCACGGCAAGGTAAGGTTCGAAGCTGCGCATGCATTCGGCGATGCCGACCTTTCCATCCGGTGTCTCCATCACGCGGTTTCATGCCAGTGTCCGCGCTTTCCCTTTCTCCACTTTTTCCTGATTGTAATACAGCGCCCCGTAGATGGCGGCACCGGATGTTATCTTTGCAACCATTGTTCGAACTCTTTGGTAAGACGGATGATTTCCTTGTTCAGCGATACGAGCTCCACGGTCAGCTGTTCCAGCTTGTAAAGCAGGGCGAGGGCTTTCTTTTCGGTCAGTTCCCCACTGTGGACCGCCTTGACAACCTGGTTGTAGTTCACCCCGATGCGGCGGTACTCGCTCTGCAGGTTGGTGAGCTTGATGCAGTAGTCCGTGGCCGCCTTGTCGATTTTCACCACTTTCATCGGCTTGTCGAAAATGGCCGACAGGATGAACTGCGACTTGGTTACGGCACCGGAATTCTCATAGAGCCGCTCGAACTCGATGTTCTGGAACTCGTTCAGACGGAATCCGTAGTAAAAGGAATGGAGCTCGGAGGATTCCTTCGGACTGCGGCCGCCTCTTCATGTCCGGGAGGCGGCCGTTCTCTCTTTCTTGTACACCTGTTTGATCTTAGCCATATTATTGATGTTTTTACCGGGGGCAAAGTAAATGATAATTCGAATACCAGCCTAATTTCGGAAGGTGACTATTCGTGACAGGGGATGACTATTCATGACAGGGGGATTTTCCGCTCTGTCATCCGTTCCCGATCCCGCAGTTTATGATGTTCTTTTCAAAGGCTTCCCGGAGTTTTGGGAGTAGTACCGAGAGGGTTTTCTTACGTCTGGCAAGGTCCGCACGCAAATCGTAGGGCTTGGGGATTCGGATATGCAGGAACTCCTCGAATGCCGCCACCAGGGAGGCGAATGACTGGCGATTGCCGTTACCGTCTGTTATCACTCCCAGGTAGTGCAGTGAGGCGATCAGTTCCATCAGGTTCACCAGGGAACCTTTCCAACGAAGGGAGAACAGGCCTGTCCGTCCCTTGTCGGTATCGGGAACGGTATCGCGGCATTCGGGATACCGAAGCGCGAAATGCAACAGTTCTATCTCCGTCCTGACAAGGCCGGATGCCTTCATCAGATAGATATGTGTCCGGCTGTCAGCCCTGCTTCCGGCCATATTCATATAGGCGTCCAGTTCCGTCTCCATGTGGCGTAGGCGGCGCAGCCTCTTGGGGATGGGAAGCCCGCTTTCCGCCAGGGAGGCCAGATGGTCTGAAAATTCATCGTAGGCGGATGACAATACGTTTTCCATAGCATTTTTTCCTTCCAGGACGGCTTCTTGGAGATGGTTCAGCAGGCGGTGTGTTGTTGATGTTTTCATATGCTCAAACTTTAGTTTAACAATTCATGCCTTACGACAGAATATTAAAGGCGAATATGATGCCATCCGGTGGATGCCTATTGCATTTTCTTGTTAATAGTCAGATATTCAGCATGATAAAAATATCAGTTGAAAACAGGCTCAAAAAAAGAAATGTACACCGCTTTACAATAACTGTAAGGCGGATGTACATTTTATGTAAACCATGTCCGGCCGCTTGTATGACACTCTCATTTCGCTGTGGTTCCGGAAGGAGACTCACGGAGCTGGCCCGTATTGTACAACGGCCCGCTCATATAATCCGATATTTTCTCAGTTTCTCGTACAGGGAAGTCCGGCTGATGCCGAGTATCCTGGCTGCACGGGCACGGTTGCCCTCCGCCTCTTCAAGGGTCCTGAGAAGCAGCTGTTTTTCCTTTTCCTCCGGAATGGGGGCGGTTTCCTCCCGTCCGACGGCGAGGTCCAGATTCAGTTCCTCCGGTGAGATCCATCCGTCGGCAGAGAGCAGGACGGCACGTTGGATGCAGTTTCTCAGCTCGCGTATGTTACCGGGCCAGGGATATTTCTGCAATGAGGCCGCGGCCAGGCTGTTGAACCCGCGTACGGGCTTACGGTGCTTTTCTGAAAAATGCTTCACGAAGAACTCCGCCAGCGGAAGGATGTCCTCCCCGCATTCCGAGAGAGGGGGGACATTGATGGTGAACTCGTTCAGGCGGTGGAACAGGTCCTCCCGGAAACGTCCTTCGGATATCGCCCTCTCCAGGTTCTCGTTCGTGGCGGCCACCAGACGGACGTCAAAGGTGTATTCCTGGGTGGAGCCGACGGGCTTGTAGCGTCTTTCCTGCAGGGCACGTAGCAGGAGCATCTGTGTCTCGGGGGAAAGGTTGCCGATCTCGTCAAGGAACAGCGTGCCCCCGTCAGCCACTTGAAACAGCCCGTACCTGTCACCGTAGGCACCGGTGAACGTCCCCTTGCGGTGTCCGAAAAATTCGGATTTGGCAAGGTCACCCGTGATGGTCCCGCAGTCCACCGCGACAAAGGGCTTGTCCCTACGGTGGCTTTGTTCATGCAGCTCGCGGGCGATATGCTCCTTCCCCGTACCGGAGGCTCCCCGAATGAGCACGGAAATGTCGGAACGTGCCACCAGCCCCACTAGCTGGTACATTTCCCGCGCTTTGGCACTCTCCCCGCGATAGAATTCGTTCCCGTCATGTCGGGGACGGCTGAATATCTTCCCGATGGCTTCCAGCAGCCTGTCCGGCTGGACAGGCTTGCACAGGTAATTGACCGCCCCCAGCTGCATGGCTTCCACCGCGTTCTCCACCTGACCGTAGTTGGTCATGATAAGGAACGGGGTGGCGTAGAACCTCTCGTTCATCCATTCCAGCAGGGAGGTGCTGTTCCCGTCCGGCAGGCGGAGGTCTGCAAGGACAAGGTCGAACTCCCTTGCGGAAAGGGCCTTGCGGGCAGCCGACAGCGTCGCGGCATGTTCGGTCGCCATCCCTTTCTTCTTCAGCCAGTTGCCGATGCTGCGGCTGAAAATCACGTCATCTTCCAAAATCAGTATCGTTTTCATTCCTTTCCCTCTTTCTGCATCAGTTCCGCATAGGATATCAGTTCCCTGACGGCACCGATTATTTTTTCTATTTTCACATATTCCTCTTCCTCCCATTGGCCCGCGTCGGATTTGACCAGCACCCACAGGTCCGCTACCGGATAGTTCAGACGCACCGTCTCCCACAGTGGCAGGCTCTTGTGGAGGATGGAAATGATTTCCCGGCTGTCCTTTTCTTTCACGGCGGCCGACAGCCTTTCGATGTCCTTGCGGCTTTCACTGACAAACAGCCCCAGCATTTCCTGCCGGTTGTCCTCTCCGGCAAGCAGGAGGGAGAAGTCCGGCCTCCACTCTTTCCCGGTCCCTTTTATGACCCGCATGATGGCGGTCACCAGCCCTTCCGCGGAGAAAGGCTTATGGATACATCCGGCGAAACCTGCGAAGAGGTATTCCTCTTCCCTGTCGGAATGTGCCGTGACGGCTATGGCCGGAATCTCCCTTGCCCGGGGGATGTTTGAGCCCCTCAGCAGTTCAAGGACCGAGAAGCCGTCCGCACCGGGCATCTGTATGTCGGTCAGCAGAAGGTCGTACTCCTGACTTTTCAGGCAGTCCATCAGTTCCCGGACATCCGTGCAGCAGTCACAGTGAATCCGGCTGCGGGAGAGCATCTCCCGGGTGATCCTAAGTTGGATGCGGTCGTCATCCATGACCAACACACGGATGACGCCGGGCAGTTCGCAGGTCGGAAACACCTTCTCTTCCAGACGGGAGGACTGTCCGGCCGGTGGCAGGGGAAGGAATACGGAGAAGCGGCTGCCTTCACCGGGGGCGCTCTTTACCTCCACGCGGCCCCGCATTTCAGATACGAGCCGGACCGTGATCGCCAGCCCCAGGCCGAACCCGGGAATGTTACGCGCGTTGTCCAGCCTTTCGAACGCCCCGAATATCCGTTCTTTCTCCTCAGCGCTTATTCCCACGCCGGTATCCCGGACAGAGATGCTAAGTTCCCCATACAAGTATTCCGCCTCAAGGCGCACCTCCCCGTGGGGTGTGAACTTCAGGGCATTGGACAGCAGGTTGCCGGCTATCTGCCGGATATGCGAGCTGTCACAGCAGACGACGGCATCCAGGCCGGAGAAAGATACGGTGAACGCCAGGTCCTTCTGTCTGGCGATAAGTCGATGACTGTCCGCTATTTCCTCGAACAGGGCTTTTAGGCTAAAGAGCGTGTCATTGGAGCGAACTTCGCCTTCATCCATCCGGTGGTATTCCATCAGCGTGTTTACCAGGCCGAGCATGTAATCGGCCGAGTGCAGGATGTTGTCCAGATAGCCACTCCTGCGGCTGACGTCGCTTTCCGAGGGTAACAGTTCCGCACAGCCTTTGACGGCCGCCAGCGGGGCGCGCAGGTCGTGAGCAACCGAGGCCATCAGCTCCTTGCGTGAGCGGAGCAGTTCCCTGTTCCGCCTGTCGGACTGTTCAAGCTCCCTCTCGTATTGGAGACGGCGGTTCAGGTCCCGGTGTATGACGGTATACAGCATGATCGCCAGAAGGGAGACGGACAGGGCAAGGCCGGCCACCATATGGTAGGAATTGTCCCGTTCAAGGACAAAGGCCCTGTAGCGTGCGGTAAAACGTTCGTTGTTTTTCCGCTCAAATTCGGAGATCATATTGTTCATCCTCCCGTTCAGCTCCACACTGCCGGCATACAGGCTGTCCATCTGTGCCAGCAGCCTGGCCCGCCTTTCAGCCTGTTCCCGGGTGACCCTTTCATTCAGGGAGCGGAGCATGCGTGTTGTCGTCCCGGTTGAAGAGGGAACGGACAGGGATTGCCGTTTACGTTCAGCCTCTTCCCTCTGTTGCAGGTAAGCGGATTTGTTTTCTTTTCTACGGAAGATATCCCGGAAACTCCTTTTCTTTTTAGGTACATCTCCCGCACCGGCTTCCGGAGAAGCCGTATTTTCCTTTTGCCGTGCAGCCTGTTTCCGGGCTGTCAAGACAATGGCAGGAATGCTTTCTTGTACAATGTCACCTATGTCCTGCAGTTCCTTGAAGGTATGTACCGCCTTGGATAAAAGAAGTTCCTTGTTCCAAAGAAGAAGGCACAACGAGTCGATATGGCTTTTTTGTAACGGGGTATGGACATATTCTTTCAGAAGTTGCAGGCTGTCGCAGACCCCGTGGCGTTTGCGGCTGTATTCCCCGAGGTCGTCATCATCCCATGTGACGGCAATCTCGGCATGGGTGGAAAGGTCCAGCAGGTCGATGTAGATTCTTTCAGCCAGACGGTGTATCGCCACCAGCTCTTTCTCCTTCTTACGTAGCATGTGTCTTTGCATTTGTTCCTGACGGAACTGATAGACAATGAATGCGGACAACAGAACCAAGATGGCATAACCGAACGATATTTTTAACTTCAACCATATTATACCATTGTTCATGATTTTTATTTATAAATACATACTTCTATATAATATCCACAAATTACACAGATAAAATAACCAGCAAAAGCATAAAATATTTGATATTGGCGTTCCAACATTTTAAGTTAAGAAGAATAACGTTCGCAGCTTGTTTTTATATTTCGTCTGCATTTATAAGGTACGCATTTTCTACTTCATTGCATGCTGATATTCATTCAGCGAGGGACAGGCTTGCAGGATCATCCTGTCCTGTTCTCTCAGCTTCGCCCTGACACTCGGGATATGGTGTCTTGCCATCCGCGTGAGGATGCCGGGCAGGTCACCGTCCACGATGGGCATGCTGGCGGAGAGGCACGCCGCCAGCATGTCGGATATGAAGCCGTGCACCGGGTCACCTTTCTTGGCGCTTTCCCATCTGCGAGAGTCCACATACGTGCCGTCCTGCTTGGAAAGCAGGGTGTGACACAGGAACTCGGAGAGCATGTCGTCACCTGCGCGGTCGAGCCGTTTGATGAGCTGGCCGGAAAGGCACATACGTCTCCGGTAATTCTCACGGGTGATCACACGTATGGGGCGATTGTCGATCTCCTTGCGTACCGACCTTAGAAGTTCGTCGCCTTCCTTTCCCTCTTCAGGAAGGAACACCCATACCGGTGAACCTGCCGTGAGGAATCCTGTCGGGCAGGGGCAGTCCTCATACCACCTCACGATTTCAGGGAATTTGTGCAGCAGGAAGTCACACACGGCGTTCTCGTAAAATATACGGCCCGTATCGGGGGAAAACGTTTTCATCATGATCCCCGCACTCACCGGGAAGCCGCAGCGCACGAGGGCGGAAGCCGCCCTACACGGCAAAAGTATGAATTTGTTCAATTTTAATGTTGCCATATCGTTCTTGTTTTTGAATTTATTCTGTCCATATAAAAAAACGGAAGCTTCGGACTGTAACAGGTGGAAGCTTCCAGACATTTTGAATTCTTTCACTTGTACCGCATCCGCTGATGCGAAGTGAACTAACTTTTGTTGAAAAATATCTCTATGACAAGCCTGCCGGGGTAAAGCTGGCAGGCTGCCATGCTAAAGTACAAGCTCCGGGCTTTCACAAGTGCGGGTCTTGTTTTCTCATGTAAAAAAGTGGTTTCCCACTTAATAAATCCAATCCCTTTTGGGGATTGAACTTTCCTAAAAATCAAAAAACTGTGTCCTACGGGCATTGCTACCCTTCGGCGGACATCTGGCGACCTTTCACAAGGACGCATTCCGTTTTCTTCATCGTAACTCTTCGTATATATGTCTGAATTGCACTTTTTCCTTTTTTATCTCCACGCTTTCCTTTTCCGCCCAATAGAGGAATGTGATGAAAGGAAGCGTTGGCTGCATCTCGTTTAATCATAAAGAAGGCCCCAGGATGCCCGAACACAACTTAAACAGACAGCAGCCCACGCTTGTAGTAGCTGTATAGGAGCCAGCCCTGTTCCTTTAGCAGAACCAGCTCCGGTCGATGGCCGGCAGCTTCTTTTTCCAATACCATTTGCTCCATGCAAAGCGTTTTCTCACTACAAAGTAGCTTACTTCCTCGCTTTCCTTTTCTGCCTCGTAGTCAAATGCCGAATGGCCGACAGCCAACTGTTCCGCCCAATAGAGGATGTAATATATGAACAGTGGCAGGACGGCAAGTCCCCAGCACACCTGCCAGCCCAGAAGCAGGGACGGCAGTAGTGACGCAAGGAAGCATTCTGTATACTGGCGGCGGTGGATGCTCATCTCCATTTCCTCCCAAATTCCTTTCTCTCCGTAGGGGAGGGCGGTCAAGGTAATGATCGGGAGGGTCACGTAATCGTAGGGATTCAGCCGGCCTTGGAGCAGACGGGCGATTTTGCTGTCATAGATGATCATAGCTCTTTAGTTATTGGTGTTTCATGCAGTTTTACCAGTCCCTTTCGGCACGGATGAACGTACCTTGATAGCTGTAGTACAGTTCCCAGCCGGGGATGTCTATCTCGTAACCGCCCGGTTGTTTCTCCACCTTGTAAGGTACGGCATCGGGGTAACGGGCGGTGATGTCCGTCGCGATGGATTCCGGCAGGATGCCGTCCGGCAGCGCGGAGAACTTGCAGTCCACGCTCGTCCACTCGCCCTGTTCGTCGAACTCCAGTTCCGCTCCGTCCGAGAGCCATGCCTCATATTCGGTCGTGCCGCCGTCCTTGTCACGCACCGCACGGGTGCATTCCGCACCGGGGAAATACTGCGCGATGAACTGCCGCGCCTTTTGGGGCAGCGCGTCGTAGCCGATTTCCCTCTCGTCCTTGTCGCAGGCTGCCGCTGCCAGTAACACGAACAGCAGCAGCCATGTCTTGATAAATACCTGTTTCATTGTCCTTTTCTATTTAGGTTTCTGTTTGTTATTATTCAATTCTTATCCTTCTCAAAGCGTCTTTTTGTTCCGCCCTCCGGGGCGGTTGTTCAGCGGGCGGTTCATCCGCCTGAGCAGTGCGGCCTTCAGGCTGTCAAGGAAAGGCGTCTGCCGATTGCGGATGCGCAGGTCGCCGAATGTCCGGGACAGGTTCTTGTCCAACTCGATGTTGAATGCCCTCTGCACATACTCCGACAGCCTTGTCAACGGGACATCCCCGAATGCCTTGCGACTGTCCAATGCAAATAGCAGTTCGGTCAGTTCCGTCTTCGTCGCTTTCCACGTCAGGCGCACCTTCAGCAACGATTCTTCGGCTTGCCGCAGTTCGAACGCCTCTAATTCTTTCGTCAGGTAGCGGATCAGCCGCTCGTTGGCGAGAAGCCGTGCCGCCATGAAGTCACAGTTGGTCGAGAATGACGGATCACGCTCGTGATGGAACGACTCCAAGTAGAGTGCCGTGTCAAGGTTACCCCGCAGGTAATAGAGTGCGTCCAAGTGGGTCAGCCCGGAGCGGTAGTAACGCACGAAGTCCGAACGTTTCTCGTTGTAACGGTTGATGCCCCGTATCTCGTCTATCAGGTAGCTCCGCTGTGACTCGTTGCCTACGGGACGGTTCATCTCGATGTTGTATATCTTGCGGTAGTAGATGAGCCGGTGGCAGATTCGGGGTTTGACCGTCTTGAAGAACTCGATTTCCTCTGCCTCGTCACGGAAAGTATAGTCCGCGATGAAGGCTTTCAGTTGCAGGAAAGCGTCCGCGAGCACCAACGAGGCTTCGAATGATTTCTTGATCATGTTCAGGTCTCCGGCCTCTATCTTCTCCACCTTCTTTTCCGCCTCTTCCTCAAGCCTTGCGGCGAAGTCCTTCATGTCCGTTCGTTCAGCCATGCACGGGTATCTTCAGTTTCAATCTCTCGTCGTCCACCGCCACGCAGTAGTCGGCAAGGCCGTACCGCTCGAACTGTTCGGTGGTCACTTTCAGGTGTGTCACCTCTGTGCCGTCCAGCTCCGCTTTGTCCGTCAGCGTGCGGAGTTCCCGGTTGATGGCAAGGGCGTTTTCCGCCGATTTGCCGTAGGCGTTCCATGTCTCGTCCGCCTCGTTCCAGTGGAGGTGGACGGCATCCTTGTTGTTTCTTTCCCTTTCAAGTATCTTCGTTGTTTCCATCTGTCTTTTGTATGTATTAATAGTTAGGGAAACTTCCCGGTCTTTCACAAGTGCGGGAAGTTGTAGGGTTATTATACATAATCCCTCCCGCTGTGCTGGGGAGAGTCTTGATGTAATTAAAGTGTATATATAATCTTGTTGGTTATTAAAGCGATTTGCCACTATTCGTTAACCGATGTTCCGGGAATGGGAGTGCCGTCTGTAGGGCGTGCGTTCAATCCGCAATGGGAGTCAGTGTATACTACCGGAATCCATACTGTAAGAGGTCCCGGATAGTTTTGCCAATATGACCATCTCCAGTTACGACCATTTACGCCAATGGTGATGAATCGGCCGCTATTATAGACATCATTGTAATTGGGATTTTCAGGATCAGTAATGCTGTTTGCCTGATTGCATGCAATGTATGACCATCCCCCAAACGTAACATTGCGGTAGATGCTTCCATTATTCCATCCGTTCCACTGTCTGGCACTGCAGAATATCATATATAGGGCGTTCCCCATTATATTTGCATCACCGTTGTCCCTCATTATAGACCATCTGTGCAAGCCAAACATCGGGTGTTTCTGATGCACTTCATAATAATCCCGGACTATTGGAAGTGCACCATTATTCCAATTATTACCTTTTCCGTGGTATTGGTTATATCCTATTGCAAAATTATTTCCCCACGTGAACCTATCACTCATCAATCCGTCAGGTCCGCAATCGTACCACTCGTCCATGCCGTCGTTCTTCACCTGCACGTTTACCTTGCGTGTGCCGTTATTGGCCGTATTGTTTTGCAGGTTGTCCCAACGCTTCTTCACGTAAGGAGTGGCGGACACAGCCATAGATGTAGTTTTGTTTACGACAATAGACACCGGTTCGCCATAAGTAAGATCACGTCCCTGATCGTTGATCAGCTCATCAGATACATCGGAGGAGATTACCACTCTGGCTTTCATGTTTGTGACGTTGTCCTTGAAATGTCCGCCGTTCAGCACGATGTTCCATTTCTCCGATTCGCGGGAAATATTTCGTTCGCAGCCCTTGAAGCCGAAATCGGCGGTAAAGGCTTTCTGCTCCACGCAGTACATCACATTTTGGTCAAAGTCCTCTTTGGTGGCAAGCAACGAGGCGAAGCGGTTCGCCGACGGGATGCTCAACGTCTGCAGGTAAATGTCGCCCTTTGAGGAGTTGTCATAAATGACCTGCGAATAATTGTCCTTCGTGTACGTAGGAGACGAGGTCATGGCTATCCAGTCCGATTCCGATGCGTTCTGCAAGCCGATGATGTCATTTTCCAAGTGCTGGCTGGTCGTCTCGGGCAAGGAATAGAGCCAATGGGCATCCCCTTCAGTGGGTGTCTGACGGGACAATCTGATTTGTTTTTTCTTGCCTGCGAACTGAATCTCTATACTTATATAATTCCCCAAGTCTTTTGGCCAAGTGACCTTCACAGGGATGTTAGACGCACCGCTTGCAAAAGTGGTAGGTGTAACGGTTAATCCAGTCGGGGCTATAATCGTACCCGTAGTCCCGGCAGTAGTTGCGGATGCACTCAAGAAGAAAGCCACCTGATCCGTCAGGGTTTCGTCCGTGTAGGCGATGAACTGGTCGTTGGTGGTAATCAGCGACACAAAATTGTACGAGATGTGGTAGGTATAGGTTTTACCCATTTCCCATTCGGTACCTCCAATGGATGCGCCCACCGTAAAGTCGGCAGTTCCGTCATTCAGCACCACCTCTATCTTCACGTCATCGGACAATGTCTGCGGCATCATGAAGAGGGTCTCGCCTTTGCCATCCTCCGTAATGGCTCCACCGTTTCCTGTCACCACTTTGTTTAAACGCAGGGTAAAGGCTTGCGTGTCATCAGTCAATGTCCATGCGTCCGTTCCTAACGTGTAAGTACCTTTGTAGCGCACGCCATCCAGCTTGATGGACTTCACCACGCAGTTGGGCAGGTCATCCCCTGCCACGAACTTCACCGCCGAGAGGGCGTGGTTGAACGTCAGGTCGGTGGTGGCGAAACCGTCTGCCAGCGTCGGATTATCCTTTCCGATGACTACGGCACTCATCACGTCCTGTTGCTTCTTCACGTCGTCGGGCACGATATAGGTCATCACGGGGGCGCCCGGATGGGTATTGTCGGTGAGCGTCATGCCGTCCGCCGCACTGGGGTACCATGCGTAGAAGCTCAACTGCTTCTTGGCGGGCCAATAGTATGTCCCCGTGGGATACCAATAACCGTCGGTGTCCAGCGTTGCCTCTTCGTTGTACATATAGTCGGGCGTGCCTTTTTGGTCGGTATAGGCCGACACCCCGAAGGTTTTCATCAAGTCTTTTTTGTTGGTCTCGGTGATTTGCGTGCCGCGCGTTATCGGGCAGTTGTCGCCGGGAAATCCGTCCGTCACTTCTGCGGTAAGGTAGACGGTCTTCCCGTTCACCTTGCCTTCCATCTCAACGGGTTCCAGCTCGTACGTACTCTCCCCTAAATCGGAAGCCGCACGAGTGCCGGCTGTCGGTTTCCATGCGTTTGTGCCCCCCATACTTACGGCGAAGCTCAAACGCTGGTCTCCCTTTCCTGGGTGAGTGCCATTCTCCATCTCGTTGGTACAGGCGGAGAATACCGCCAGCGCGATGAGCGAAAGGCTCATTAGTTTATTCCTGTAGTTCATATCTTGTCTTTTTTATTGTTCAAACTGTTATTGATCTTGCCCTACCTGTTTCTCAATTTGCCACCTTTTCTACGGAGTAGTAGCCGAACTTGTTATTCTTGATGGTGTAGTAACCGGGATAGCGGAAAGTAGAACTACTATAGTCATACGCCTGGTCATATCCCCAGCTGCCCATGGAAGTATCTTGCCAAACAGACAAGTCCATGCCCATGTCATCCACGTGGGTCTTTACATCGTAGTTGTCCTTGGTCACCGTCCATGTGCTACCTACAGGATAGTAAGTTCCACCCCAAGTCATGAAGTTCTTTTCATCGAAAGTCGAACCGCCATAGTTCTCCAAGGTGATTCTGGAAAGGTTCACCAAGATGGTCGAACCGTCGGCTTTGGCTCTGCGGATGCCGAAGTAAGTGAAGACGGCCGGATCGCCATCATAAGAAGTTCCTCCAGTTCTTGTCGCTACCAGTTCGCGGCTATATGTCACATCGGCACCTACCACCTTGGCTATGGCCGTGGCAAAGTCGGCATTATCGGGCAAGGTGGGCGTATCGGTGGTCATCAAGTCGTGGCAACTCATAGACCCTTGGGACAGTTTGTACCAGATGTCACTTCCTGTCGGATATTCCACCATCAGACTGGAAGTCAGCGTCACCTCTTTCTCTACCGTCTTTCCCGGTTTGGAAGGGAACGTAAACGTGAGCTTCACCTTGCCCTTGCGCGTCTCAGTGTCGGTCGGTTGGATGGTTTCAAGGGTGAGTTTCGCGTTTTCATTATCGAAACTGTCCGACTGCACTCCGCTGGTGCTACCTTTCAGCGTCGGCTTGCACAAGGCCGGTGCGGCGTTGCCGGTGATGCCGTTCGGGTCGCTCAGTGTACACTCCCAGTCACAGTTGCTCTTCACATAAATCACGGCGTCGGCACCCGAAGCCACGAAGACATCCTTGTTCAATTCCAGCTCGACATTCTGGTCGAGCGAGATATTATATGTAACCGTTGTTGTCAGATTCCAAACTGACGAACCATAAGCATTGGCAAGATCCTTCAGTTTGGCACCGATGGTCTGCTCCACGCCATTCATCTCCAACGTCACTTCCAAACGGGCTTCGCTGTCATCTCCAAATGTCTGCGGCATCATGAAGAAAGTCTCGCCCTCTCCCGTGAGTTCGGTCTCGGTATTCTCGGCTACCTCCTTTCCATTGGGAAAGTCCAAGGTGAAGTCTCTGGTGTCAGCATCCGGATCCCAAGGTAATATACCGCTGCCATGTGCTTGCCAGTTATGATAGCCTTTGTATTTCACTCCTTTCAGGGAGATGGACTTGACGGTGCAGGCAGGGATGTTGTTGCTCGTCTTGAACTTCACCGCCGTAAGCATGTGCCTGAAAAAAATCGGCACGCTCGATGTCTCGCTCACTTCATAGCTGTTGGCCATCATAAAGTCCTCTTGGTCGGCTACCTGTTCGGGTATCTCATAAAACAGTTTCGTGTCTTTGACGTTGCTATCTTTCGGAATGGTCAGGTTCTTCGAGTTGTAAGGATACCAAGCGAAAAAAGTCAGTTTCTTGCCGGTAGGCCAATAGTACGGCGTTTCTGTACTCCATGTGGAAGCGGCGTTGTCTTTCGTCACCTTCACGTTGTACATCACATCCAACGTCTCGGGTTCAAAAACGTTGGCATCTAAAGTAGCAGCCGACACACTAAATTCATCCACCTGTGCGACCCCCGTCACCTGCGTGCCGCGTGTCAAGGGCTGACCGTCGCCCGGGAAGCCGTCGGAGACTTCGGCGGTGAGGTAGACGGTTTTTCCGTCCAGCTTGCCCTGCATCTCCACGGAATTGGTCTCGTATGATTCGGCGGCACCCGGAAGGCTGCCGTCCGCCCGTGTCCGGGCATCGGGGGATTCCGTGCCCACGGCAAAGGTGATGCGGTGGTCGCCCGTACCCGAGTCACGGCCTCCGTTCTCCACATCGTCCGTATAGGCGGAGAACGCCGCCAATAGGATGAGCGACAAGCCCATCAGTTTGTTCTTGTAGTTCATATCTGTCATTCGTTTATTATTCGTAATTCGTTTTCTGTCTTACAGGTTCACGTCCTGCTGGCGAATCACCCAGTTATTCACCGTAACCGTGAAGCGGATGGGCTGTCCCAGCACCGGTTCACCGGGATCGGGGCTGTCCGGGGGCATTACCCCTGCACCGTTACTCAAGTCGAGCGTGTAGACAAACTTGTCGCCCGGCTGCCAGAGGTTCTTCCTGTTCTCCGCGTGGCCTCCGACGGGCACGGCCGCCCAGCCGTATTCGCCCTCCGCGTAGGGGTAGACCTGCCTGCCCGTATCGGTGGTTATCTTCAGCAGTAGGGCGACATAGGCACCGTTCCCCGTGTTCGCCTTGTCGTTCTCCACGTTCCATGCCGTGAGCCGTTGCGGAAGGAGCATCGCCGTACCGCCATCGCCCATGAGTGATGTGGCATCCGCCGTAAGGCGTACAGGCTCTTTTAAGTTCTTCGTGGTATAGGAAGCGTAGCTGCCGTCTTTCAGCGTCCAGCTGCCATCGGTATTTATCGCTGAAGGGAACGTATAGTCGCCCGTGGAGCGGACGGAACCGATGCGCACCGCCTTCACGTCGTAGCGGTAGGTATTGTTCGAACTCTTGGCACGCACCTCCACCTGCGTGAGCACGTGGCGCAACTCTATCTCCGTCTTGGCGGCATTGTTCCTGCTGCCCGAGGCGTAGCCGGCCAGCAGGTCTTTTTGTCCGGCGATGTCCGCTGCCGGACTGAAGCCGGTCACTTTCAGCTCGCCGGGATTTTCGCCCTCGTAGGTGCCACCCCAAGCCGTGGCTTCGGGACAGGATGCCACGAAGCGCAACTCGCTGCCGTCGTCAGGCCAATATTTCACGGGGTCGGACGTCCAGTCGTTCTCCGTGCCGTCCTCGTGCGTGAACAGCAGGTTCCGGAACCCGTACTTCTCCTCGTTGCCGGCCGTGGCGAACGCCGACACGCTGAAACCGGCAGCTTTCAGCCCGGCAAGGTCGGCAGGGAGGGCGCGGGTGTTCATGCCCACCGTCGTGCGGAAACGGATGCCTTTCCCCGAAGCTACCTGCACCGTGTCGTCGTTGGAGCACGAGGCAAGGATCAAGGCCGCTGCCGCCAATACATGAATCGCTTTATTTGCCATAGTTATTCTTTATTTTAAATTGTCTATTCAGTGTGACCGGAAAAGGACATTCAACCTCGCCCGGCCTAAGGGTGCGCTTCCTGCCTTGACCGTGTGTGCGGACGGTCGCCGGGCGGAAGCGCGGTTTGGTTATTGATTTTTGATTATACGGATGTCGGATTACATGCCGATGTTGTTCTCTTGGGGATTCCAAGGAGTAACCGTAACGGTGAACTTGATCGGGTCACCCAAGATCTTATCTCCCGGTTTTGGGTCTTTTCCGTCCGGTTGTGGCTTAACATCCGGTCCCGGAGTTACAGGGTCAACACGTCCTGCACCGTTGGTGAAGTCCAAAGTATAGACATACTTATTGCCCTTTACCCAAGTGAATGAGGCGGGAACGGCAGCCCAACCGTAAGTGTCATCACCTTCAGCAGGGAAAACGTTTTCAGTGCCTTTCTTGATTTTCAACAATACAGAGATGTATGTACCTTTTTGGGTATTTGTCTGGTCGTTTTCAACATCCCAAGCCGTAGTTGTGCCAGTACCGTCTACACCAGCCTGCGGAAGCAGCATGAGGTTGTTGCCTTCGGCTTTCATGATTGTTTGAGCGGTACCATTCAAGGTTATCGCATTGTCGTAAGTCACATTGTAAACTTGGTCGTTTGCACCGTTGTTGCTCCACTTATCGGTAACGACATCGAAGTCAGCCTCTCCGTCAACGTTTGAAATACGGATACCTTTCACTTGGTATGTGTAGACCGTATTGTCGCTCTTTGCAGAGATTTGGATCTGGGAAAGGGCGTGTCCCAATACCAATGGAACGCCGGCAGTTTCGTTGGCTACTTTGGTTCCTGTTACACCTGTAACGTATACCATGTCCGCTTGCTGGTCCACATCTGTGTTAATCTCGACACTACCCACGCTGATGGTATTCTTGTCCGTGATAGTTTTATTTCCTGTCCAGTTATTGGAGAAAGCGGTGAAGCTCAACTTCTCATTTTCCTGGTCTTTTCCTGGCCAGTATACAGGAATGGCGGAATTAAAATCGCCATTGCCGTCCTTTTTATAAAGAACCTCACCATTAGTAAAACCGTCGTACTTGTTGTTGTTCGCATCCCAAAAGGCCGTTACCTGAATTTCACTCAGGTTTGCCGTTGTCACTTCAGAAGCACGTGTGTTCAGTCCTGTTACGGCACGGAAACTGATGCCTTTCTGCTGTGCCACTTCCACAGTCTCGTCGTTTGAACATGATGCCAGCGTCAAAGCAGCCGCTGCGCACAAATAAATCATTTTGTTCATAATTGAAAAAATAAAATTTAAAATGAATAATTAAAAAAAATAATTGATTGATAACCTTTTGTATAACTTTTCAGATTCATTTCAGGGGAGCATCTTTCGTCTCGTCCGTCCAGCCGTCCACCGTGACATTAAACTTTTCCGAGTCTTTCAGGTCCACGTTCTTGTCATCAGTGCCCCACTCGCTGACCGTCACACCGAAGCGTATCAGGCCACCTAAGATGGGGTCTGCCTTGGCAGGGTCTTTGCTTGCATCCCAGTCAGTTCCCGGATCCATGGGGTCAACTTTTCCGGCACCATTGGTGAAGTCGAGCGTATAAACATATTTCTTGCCCTTTTCCCATTCAAATGATACTGGTATGGCAGCCCATGCATAACCGCCAACCTTATCGGGATAAACAGTCGCTCCTAACTTCATCTGGATATTTACCAAAACGGATATGTAAGAACCTACGACGGCATTTTGATCTGCCGGATTTAAAGATAATGGTATCTCAAAACTACCTCCGGATGATTGCTTTCCGTCCCAAGCCTCCACTATATAAGGCAACACAATGGCATTGCCTGCTTTTCCCATAATGGATTGGACAGTTTCCGTTAAATCTATCGGCGTATCATAAGTGGTCTCATAACACATGTATGTCCCATTTGCATGCCATTCTTCATTTTTGAAATCAAAATCACCTCCTCCCAACGCGCTGTATATGCGGACACCTTTCACCTTGTACACATAGTTGCTGTTTTCATTTTTGGCACTAATTTGGATTTGTGTAAGCGCGTGCTTCATCTCCAGCGGTACGCCCACTTTTCCGTAGTCGGCTTTCGTGCCTCTCACATTGCTGACATAAGTCATATCCTGCTGCTCGGCTATCCCGTCCGCTATGGCGACATCGTGCATCCATTGATTCGTTGAGCCGGTGAAATCACGCGTGCCGCTCCAGTTGCCTGAAAGTACGGTGAAAGTCAATTCGCCGGTTTCCGGCCAATAATAAGGCTTGGCAGAGTTGAAGAAGCCCGTACCGTCCTTTTGGAATATGACATTGTCAAAGTACAGGCTTGTTCCTTGATAGGCCGTCACGCAGAGGGTATTCAAATTACTAACGTCAGCCACCACGCCACGGGTATTCGCACCCATCATGCTGCGGAAGCTGATGGCGTTCTCCTGCGCCTGTTCCACGACCTCGTCGTTGGAGCATGAAGCCAGCATCATCGCGGCAGCCGCACATATATAAATCGATTTGTTCATATACTTGTATTTTTACTTTTCTGTTCCACTTGTTCTCTGCTTAGCTCATCGGTAAGCTGATGTGCACTTCTTCCCAATCCTTCACGGTAGGCTGCAATCCTCCACCACCAGACACCGGTTTCGGAAGCGGCAACTTGTCGATCACGATGACTATATGCGTCGGGTCCTGTGCCGGGTCGTGCAGCTGGTCTGTCACGTCCGCCTCGAAGTAGTAGGTGTTGCCGTCCGAAATCAGCGCATAGATCATCAGCTTGTGCGTGCCGGTTTCTTTCGGACAATGGCCGAAGAAGCTCAAACTGCCCGACAACTGCGTCTTCTCCTCATTGGCGTGTACCTCGAACGGGATGGTCACTTTCTCGGTTGTCAACTCGTCGATTCCTGCCAGCCAGCCGCCCGCCATACCCGTCACGGACGCGCTAAGTGCACTCACGTGACGCAGGTTCTCCACGTTTCTGACCTCCACCGTACAAGTGTTCACCCGTGGCTTCGGGGTCAGGACGATCCGCTTCACGCCGCTCGCCGGACCGATGTCCAACCGCTCGGCATGGTCACTCCAGAGGGCCTCGGGTTCCATCACGCTGCGCTCCTCTTCCGCGCCCCGTGCCAGCGGGGCCGTCTCCGACCGGGTGGCCAGTGCGCCGCGAAGCGAACGGGTGTCTCCGGTGGTCACTTGAAACGTCTCCATGCGCTCCTTGTTTTGGATGCGGTGCGTCTCCTTGTCGCTGTTCACGCAGAGGGCGTCATACATACCCTCCGGGACGATGATGGTGCCGCCCTCGTGCTTGGTGAACTCGTAGCGCATAGGTTCGGAGCCGTCCTCCGGATAGAGGTAGAGGCTCATCGTGGCAGGGTGCGCGTCGGGGGCTTCCGTCCAGTCGAACACGACCTCTACGTTCGCCGAGTGCGGATGGTCGTAGCACAGGTCCTTGTGCTCGCAGGCCGCAAGCAGGGGAAGCAGCATCACCGCCAGACATCCCGCGATTGCCTTGCGCAATTCCTTGTATATCCGTATATGTGTCATTTCGTTCCTCCTTTCTTGTTCTCGTTGCCGTGTCCCAGCAGCCAGACGAGCGAGATTTCCGCCTTCGTCGGGCCGAACCAGCGGCGTTTCTTCGTTTCCTTGTATACATAGCAACCGTCCTCCGGCTCATATACTTTGTACTTGCCACCGCTGTAACCGACACCGATACCGAAGTCGATATTAAGCCTCTTGGCAACGGGCAGCGAATAGCCGTATTCCAATCCGAAACCGTAGTTAAAATCGCTCAGGTAGCCCTTGCCGCCCGTTTCGAAGTCGTAGGTCAGCCCCTGCGCGTACACGCCCACATGATGTCCTTGCAAAGGCTTCTCGGCCGCCTTACTTCCGAAGTACTTGCGCACTTCCAACTCACCGCCGTAGATGCGCCAATAGCGGTGCTTTGAATCCTTGCTCCACCATGCGTACATCCAGTCGCCGCCGACGCTCCAGCCACCACCGAGATAGACCTCCAGTCCCACGTTCGGAACAAGGGCTGCATCATAGAGCAGGTTCGTTTTGACCGCCATATAAAAAGGTCTCTTTTCCATTTCTTCGTTCGTGTTATCCTGCGGAATCGTCTCGTCCTCCTTGTTATAAAGCGTGGCGGTCGTTTCAAGCTCCTTCCCGGCGGTGTCCACCGTGTCATCGGGGTTCATCACATTGTCGACTGCCTGTTCGGGTGCCGGCTTCAATTCGGCCTGTGCCGATTCGGGTTTGGGCTTCACGCGCTCGATGCGTTCCATCTCGCACACCACGAGTGCACCGCTGCGTAAGCTATCGAAGAGGTTCTCTTTCATATATTGCCATGCGCGACCGCCGGCAAGGTTCATGAGCTGTCGTTTACGTCCGTCCACCACCTTGCCCTCGCGTACCACCCATTCGGGAGTGTCACGGATGATGGCGATTGCCTTGTCACGCCAAGGGGCATCGGTACGTCCGAGCTTTTCAGCCAGTTCGCTCCAGCCCTCTCCCTGCGGTTGGAGTGCAAAGATGCTGTCGGGCAGCGAAAGGTTGTCTTTTAAATAATCCCGTAAATCCTCACCGCGTTTCCGGGCGAGTTCCTTGTTGTACTTCGTGTTGCCATCGGGAGAGGCGGACGCTTGGATAAGGATGCGCCTGAGCACCACCGCCGGGTCGCCCCCAAGAGAACGGATGCTGTCGCCCAGTGCCGCAAGGTGCCGGTCGTTGTCCATGTAGGGAAGCTCCAGCCGTGCGCTTGCCGTGCGGTAGTAGATCGTGGTGCGGAGGCTGTCCGACACGATTTCCGCTTGGGCGTTCCCGGCAAGCAAGGCCGCCAGCAACAGGGACGGAATGAATCTTTTTTTCATATCGTTTCTTTTTAAATTTTAGTTCTCGTTTCTCATGCGTTATCGCCCGTTTTAAACCAAGTATTCTATCTTATTGGTTTGCAGTATTTTACCCCCCCCAGTAAGTTGGTAGAAATTCTTCAGTTGCGGCATGGTCTTCGAGCGAAACACCCGACAGCCGCGACCGAAGCTCGTCCAGTATGTCCCGGAACACTCCGCATACCCGACAGTTATCCGCTTCGCACTGGCACTGGACGTTCGGGAGTACCGTGCGGCAGCAGTCCATGCGGAAGGTTCCTTCCAGTGCGCGTACCACTTCCAGCATCGGTATTTCGGCAGGGTCGCGTGAGAGCATATATCCCGGCTTCGGCCCTCCGACACGTGAGTGCAGGATACCCGCCTGTACCAGTCGCAGCAACGCCGGTGAGAGGGCACGCACGTTGATGCGGTAACGCTCCGCTATCTCCGGTGCGTTGAGCCATACACCGTAGTGCCATCCCCATGCGAGATAGCGGCAGGCGATCAGCCCGTATCGTGTGGGGTTCGTCAGCATGACCCGCCCCTTTCCTTCGTCATTTGTTTCATTTTATCGTCTCCTTATGTTTTCTTGCCTATTTGCCGTACATTTGCGAATAGTACGGCAAATACAACGGTTCACCGTATTTGGATGGGAAAAAGAAACAGGATTTGCTTTCCTGTCTATTTTTTCGCTTTTCCATACATCTTGGTGGCACTTTAATGAGCGTCCCTTTCTTAGCAAGAAAGAGACATTACGGGAAATAAACTTATATAATTCTGTGATACAGGCGGTTGAAAATGTGTTTCACATCGCATGGAAAGAATAGAGGGCGGAAAGGCAGGAAGAAATATCAGGTGAAACAGAGAAAAAAGCGGAAGAAAATTTGCTGCAAATGTATGAAATATATACCTTTGCAGCGAAAAATATTACGGTGTTCACGTGACACGAAACGAATGTCTCTTTCTTGCTAAGAAAGGGACATTTTTCGTTTTCGGGAGTTTGGGAAACATGGGGATGTGTGTTCCCGTTTTCCATCGGTTGCGGTGAGCCGGATTCGGATTTTCGATGGCAACCGGACGGGATGTCCCTTTCCTTTCTTTTATGTTTGGGCTTCCGTAGCATACGGTCGTACATGCCGTCCACAGCAGTATCAACCTTCCGGCTACTGATACGGGAAAGGTAGATCTGCGTGGTACGTATCGAGGTGTGCCCCATGCACTGGCTGATCAGTTCCACAGGCTGGCTGTCTTCCAACATTAATGTTGCCCACGTGTGGCGCAGCACGTAGGTTGTAAGAGGTACGGAGAGTCCCACTTTCCGCCCTATCATACGGGCTGTACGATTGATTCGCCGCAAAGCGGATTCCTCCGGCAGCTCCTTTCCGGGACATCCTTTCCTTGCCTCGTGCAGGAAAGGGAAGACAAAGGGTGAATCTTCCAGGTGGTAACGTTCCATGATTTCTTCCAGTTCCGGCACTATCTCCACGTCAATAGACACGTCCGTCTTGCTGCGTCTATAACGGATATGCCCGTCCGTTACCATCCGCCACGTCAGTCCGTACACATCCTTGAACACCATCCCCCGTGCATAGAGGATGAACAGCAATACATCCAATGCCTCGCGCTGGTTCTCCGGTAATGTCTGCCTTAAGTCGGGCGAGAGCAGACGTTGCACCTCCTCTTTTCGGAGCGCACGTTTAGCAGGAAAGTATCCGCCGGTACGATGTCCGCCGAAAGGCTTCCCATCCGTGCCCTCGGAAGAAAGAGCCAACGCATGACCGTACACCGCCCGGAACGTACGCAGATAGAAGTCCGCCGTCTGAGGCTTGTCGGCATGACGCTTTTCCAACCATGCGGCATACTTGTCCGTCCAGCATTTTGTGATGTTTTCCATTGTCAGGCTTTCCCAACCATCACCGGCAAATTCCTTTACCTTATTTATACTGCTGCGGTAATTCTCCAGTGTCCGCACGCTACGTTGTCCTTTCAATGCTTCCAGTGTCCGATCCAACAATGGAGAAAGTAATGTTTCCTTTTTCCTGTCCATCATTATTCCTTGTTTTTTAGTTTACTATTTTTCGTATGATAATGGAAAAGAAGAAAAAAGAATTTTGATAATTGGGATATTTAACATTTCATTGTACGGACATGGCGATAGCCGCATCCATGATTTTACAGTCATGCGGTACAACCGGGAGACTGCAAGGCAGTTAATGGAAATTAACGGTTCCCCTTCAGGAACGTAAAATCACGATCCTGACAGTAAAAGAACAAACTAATATATTTATTTGAATAACCAGTAATGATAAATCAGGCGACTTCGGAGCTTAGGAAGCGGACGGTTTAGCGGCTTAATTGCCGTTAAACCGTCCGGTTTTCGTTTAACGAAAACACAACTTGCTGTCCGCAGGAGCGGACCACGTTTCTCCAATAATTATTGTGTATCAGCCAATTGCAAGGCTATTCCCCTGTGGTTTGCGGGGCATTTCCATCAGGTATTTGCCGGCTGCTCTCCCCATAAAAGGATGGATATCTCTCCATAACCATGTGACTTACGTCCATAATTCGGGGATGAGGAGGCGAATATACGGGAAATCAACTCTTTCCATACCTTATTCTCCATTAACGGATTGTTACTTCTACACTTCTGCAAATGGAGAACGGACATATAGCCGTGTACGATTTATGGTTTTCCTTCATTGTCTCCATTAACGGATTGCTACTTCTACACTTCTGC